>Ga0207664_10000281_pt1 | contig 38682 bp, 61 predicted proteins | sample LARL83metaG_FD_184349 | JGI IMG/M metagenome (GOLD analysis project Ga0207664, IMG submission 184349) | Corn, switchgrass and miscanthus rhizosphere microbial communities from Kellogg Biological Station, Michigan, USA - LAR L8-3 metaG... | ecosystem: Host-associated > Plants > Roots >... | reverse complement strand
GGGGTGGGGGGGGGGGGGGGGGGGGGGGGGGTTAGCGTCGGTATTGCCGTTCAAGCTGGTTCATGATTTCGCCGGCTTGACTGTCGCTCATGGTTTTCAATTGTTCCCGCAGCACCGACCGGCGCTTCTCCCGGTCGATCGGCGTGCGCTTCGTTTCCATCTTTTCGTTGCCGACCTCTTCGCAGCCAGCGGCTTTGGTGTCCTGGCGAAAGCGGGATTTGGAATCGTGATATTTGCCCGTCACGGGATGGAGGAGCCGGTCGGATAGGCTGTCGGAAATGAGGTAGTGCTGGAACGTGAAGTTGTCGCCGCGCTTTTCCACGACCTTCCCAAGCTGCTTGTCGAAAACGTAGGTCGTCATTTCGAAAGGTCCGAACTGACGGTCTGGTTTGCCGCCGCCAGGGCAGCCGCGTCGATTCCGGCCTTAGCGGTGATCTCAGCGACCTCGATCTTGGTCGCGGCGTCCAGTCGGGCTTTCCACTGATCGAGGAGTGCATTCGTGGACGCCTCCTGAGCCTTGAGGCGCGATTCCATCGTCAGACGTTGCGCCTCCATCTGAGATTCCATCTGAATCCGCTGTTGTTCCTGGGCCGTCTCGGCCTGCTGTTTGGCCTGCTGCAACTGAGCGTCGATCTGGGCGCGTTGCTGATCGGCCTGCGCCTGAGCCTGGACTTTGATCATTTCGGGATCGGGCCGGGGCTGCTGGGGCATAGCGGCCTGGGCCTTCATCTGATCGAGGGCCTGATCAATTACACCCTCGATTTGCTTTGCCTGTTTGTAGGCACCCACTCCGAATTTCAGAAGCTCGGCAATGACCGGTCCCATAGCAGCGGAGGACTGCGCCACCGGAAGTGCCTTTTCCATGAATCCGCCAATGGCGGTCAGGAACTCGGTCCGATCCTGCTTCATCTGCTGCTCGTCCAACTGGACCAGCGAATCGGCCGCGACATCGATGCGGAAGGTTCGGAGCGGGTTGCTCCGCAGCAACTGCATCGCCTGCGGGACCATCTGCTGATCGGCGATGTTGAGTTGATCGGCGGCAGCGTAGGCCAAGATGGTCTTATCCTGGAACTTGGTGCAGATGATCTGGGCTTTGAGCCTCAATAGCTCGGTGGCGAACAGCGCCACGTCGTCCTGCATCGAGCGGAGACGGAGACCTGCATACTGGCCCTTGATCTGCTGCGCGGTGGCGGTTTCCGAAGCGGCGGTTTCACCCCGGATGATGTCGGATATGCCGGTGATCTCGTAAATCTGGCTCTTGATGTTATCGCGGGCCTGATAGCACTCCGCCAAAGCAGACGCGAGCATGTCGAGTGGCAGAAGATCAAGCGCCCCTTTGAGTCCCCCTTTCTCGCTGAAGCCCATCCAGTTGGCGACCGGAATAAGATCGTTGTTGCCACCCTCGGTCATCAGCCGCTGAAGAGCGGGGACAGAGGCGTCGTAGACACCGCGTACCCGAAGGGCTTTCACCAAGCCATCGATGCGATCCGAGAGAATATCGAGCTCGTTGGCCTGATCTTGGTAGAGGACGAAATCCGGCACCGGGGCCAAGCTGTCGCTTGTGGTGGTGGCATAGAGAGGTTTGGGGCACGGGAAGAAGCCTTCAAGCCCCAGCGGATCGTCGCGTTCGTCGATGAACTCGGAGACGCCCTTGCAGAACCAATAGGCGGTGTTCTTTTCCTTGTCCCACAGCTCGTAAATCTGCGCCTGGGTGTTGTTCTTCTTGTTGGCGTTGCCGTTAAGTGCGGTCGGTCCTGTATCCAGGGGAATGGTTTCGGCCTTCTTCTCACCGAACCGCTCGACCAGTGCGTCCTTCGACATGTAGACGATGCGGTAAACCGCCGTTACCTCCTCCCATGTTCGGGCATTGGCGGGAAGATGGCCGAAGTCCTTCCAATGGACGTAATCGGTAGGGGCGCACTCGTAATCGATTTCCTCCGGGGCTTCCTGCTGGCCGGCAACATCTGAGAGCGGCTCTGGACTTTCGCCAGCGTCGTCTTTGCCTTCGCCCGTCTCGATATCCTCGGTGACCTCAAGACCATCCTCGGGAATATCCTGTGTCTTGACGTGCGGCTCATAGCGCACCCACGACACACCCCGACCGGGGAGGAAGCGATCCTCGACGCAATGTTTCATTGTCGCCCGGAAGTCGGGGTAATGCTCGATTTCGTAATCCAATGCCCGCTCGATGATGAGCGAGGCTACCCGTCCGACCGGATCGTTATCACCGAACCGGCGCGACACATCGGCTTTGGGCAGCTTGGCATAGACCGCTGGAATCAGCGTCTGGACGTTCGACCATAGGATATTGAACTTCGCCGTCCCGTCATTGTTGGCGGGGCGATTGTCGTCGCGGTATTTCTTGATGATCTTCGTGCCGCGAGTCTCCCACTTCTTGAACTCGCGTTCATAAAGCGCAATGCCGTTAAGATAGCGTTGAAGCGGGGTCTCGGCCTCGATCTCGGGCATCGCTATGCCGAGAACTTGCCGACTGCGATAACCGTGGCGCCAGCGCCGGTGGTGATCTTCCACGGCCCGGTGCTTGCGAGCATGTTGCACTCGACGCTGTAAATCCCGACCGGGGTGTTGGCGACGGTGAGGATGATTGAAGTTGAGCCGTCAAGGAGGGTGACGGTTCCAGTTGCTGACGTGGCTACCGAGACAATGACCCGGTGGAGATAATCGCCCGCAGCCCCGGTGCCCCCCAGGACCTGCGCGGTCTGGCTGGCGGCGACCGTCTCATACGCATAGCCGTAAGGCTGATTCACTCCGCTCATAGCGTCCCCTACCTGGGTTATGTCCCCGCCCTACTGGGCGAGTGGCCTACCTGGCCTAGCCTACCTGGCTCAAATGCGCCGCGAATTGCTCTGGGCCTTATGGGCAGCCCACATGTCGTTGAGGGTCACTTGGTTATCAGGCCCTACCATTAGTATTCTACCAGGATCAGGTGTCTTTTGTAAAGGTTCCACACGATGGGCGATGGCCAACATGCGGAAGGCGTCGGCGGGATGCGAAGTCCAGTCGTGTCGTGGCGTCTGCCGATAGGCTTTTTTGTCCTCATCATATTCGCGCTGATACTGCCTTAACGCCTCGATCCCCTCGCTGCATTTGCCGTCGTCGAACCAGCAGTTCGGCAATAAGGCGCGGGCAGCCTGAATACCGTCTTGCACCGAAAGACCGGGGACGATGGCGAGATTCTTCAGTCCGAGATGTTCGGCAAGTTGCTCGATGACGCTTTTACCAGCAGCAGCCAGCGTCTTTGCGCGGGCGTCATGGGGGAGGAAATGCTTCCCGTAGCGATAAGGTTTCGCAACAACGGTAGTTGCGAGGTCCAAGATATCAGCGCCGCTGACGGCGTAGTAGTCGATAACGTGAATTTCATTCCCGGCGCACTGATAAAACCAAATGGCCGTGTCATCTCGATACCCAATGTCCCATGCGGTGTAGACGGGTAAATCCTTCTGCCACTCGACCTTTGTAATCTGGCCTGCCAACGTCAGCTCGCGCATCTCGATGCCGTAGAACGCGCCCATGATGGCGGCCTCGAAGCTGCACTCGTATTCCTGTTCGTATTGGTCCTTCGATAGCTGGGCACGAGCCGCACTCAATTCCGATCGAGGAAGCAAGCCGGATACGCTCGCCGGCAGGGTCAGGAGGAACCATTCCTTCGGGTCTTTGCGCGCTTGCTCGCGGATCGACCAGAATTGATTTTTGCCCTTTGGAGTTCCACTAAAAACTGCCCATCCCTGTCGATCCGACAGAGTAGGCCGAATGACATTTCCCCAGACTGACGGACGATAGTCTCCAAACTCATCAAGAAAGACGCCATCGAAATACAGCCCTCGCATAGCATCCGCGTTATCTGCTCCAAAAAGACTGATTCGCCCTCCGTTAACGAGCGTGACTTTGAGCTCCGCTTCATTGGTCGCACTCCTGATCGGTTCCGAATATCGCTTGAGGTAATCCCAGGCCACCGATTTGGCCTGACTGCGATAGGGCGCGATGTAGGCGAAATGGGGATCGCGTAACTTGCAGGTGATCGAAGCTCGTATCAGGTCGTTGATCCCTGAGACTGTTTTTCCTGCTCGCCGGTGCAGGACCAGACAGGCCCATCGCTGATGGCGGTTGTGGAACGGGCTGAACGCCGGGCGCGGCGTGTAGGGGATGGTTATTTCTCGGACTGCCACTTGATGACCAGTTCGACCGGACCCTCTCCACTCTCACCAGTCATGGACTGAGCGGCCTTGCCCCAGCCGCGATCGAGCAATGCTTGAGCGGCGGCGACACGAGCGGCAGAGGGTGCTTTTGGCTGGCGCATGATGCCCGCGAGCGTACGAATCGCCGCCTCCGTATGGGAGCGCGCCAAAGAGCGAATATCGGTCGGTGCTTTCATGGCGTTACTGGGTTTCAGTTTCAGCCCCGGTAGCCCTTCAGAGCAGTTGCCAGCTTGCCTGGTGTGGGCTTGGGCTTCGCCTTGTCGGCGGCCACGTATTCCTTGCCAACCGCTTGGGGAACCTTGACCTTGGCGGCGAACGCGGGGTCGTGCGCGACGGCTTCCATCATTCGATGCTGCGCGGGGGATTTACTCGGCATGGTGATTCCTCGGTGGTTGTGCGTGGATATTACAGTTTGCGCGTGTGGATTTCAAGTTATGCCCCCCTCACGCTCGGCAACTGGCGGATGTCGTTGATGACCGACGCCCGGATGAGTTTCCGTTCCGAATGACGGGCGCGCCATGCCCGGAGGTGAGCGGCGCGGCACGGATTGCACCAACTGCCGTCAGGACGGCGGGGATTCTCGCCGCAGCGCGAGCACATGGGATTTTGTTTCTGTTCCACGTGAAACGTCATGCGGCCATGTCCTGCTTCGGCGCGCCCCACCCCTCGCTAAACGCCGCCCGGTCCTCTGCCGCCGTCCAGCCGGCGCGGGTCATGCGGCGGTATCCTGTGCCGGAATCGGCTCCATCCGAGGCTGTGGTTTGTAGAACAGCTCGAAGCCGCGTCGATTGCTCACCATCGTCTCGACCGTAACGGGCTTCGAGCCTCCGGTGCGATTCATGCGGATGGTGTTGACGTTCGCGGCGGCGCAAAGCTGCTCGCCGAATTTGTGCAGACACTCGCGGGCCGAGAAGGCGTTCCAGTGCGAGAGTTCCAGGGTGTCGCTTTGCAGCCGGACAAACCGGCAATGGGCAAACCACGAATAGGCGTGAGGCGCCCCGATCGCTGCCGAGAGGCGGTCGTAAATCTCGCCCCACGTCGGGTTATCGTCCATCGGGGAAAACCGCTGTATCGTCTCGGATTTGAACGCCATTACCCAGCCCTCCGTTGCGCGTAGGTTTGCCAGCGGCGGCACCACGTTTTCCACGCCGCATCCCAATCGGCCATCAGGGTTCCGGCGGCCTTATGGTGATTCTCGAATTTCTCGCATTCAATGGCGATCATCGCCGTGTCCATGCCGCACTCGCGGGCGTAGGCGACGTGAGGATCGCCCTCGGCAATGTCCCAGGTTTCCAGCCGCGTTTTCTTTGCCGCCGGCTTTCGCGCTCGGAGGTGATCTGGGAGATTCAGCAATTCGGCGTCGGCGGTTTTCTTGCCTTCGACCGAGTGAATTTCCGTCATGGCTGGCGGCGCTGCCGGAGGCGGCGCGTCTAAAGCTATCTGGTTATGGTTCAGGTTATGGTTCAGGTTATGCGTCGAGACTCCCGGCCTTGTGCCGTCGCCACTCACGTCGCCACTGGCGGCGTGAGTCTCGACGGGAGTGATGTCGGCACTCTTGGCGGGAGTGGCGTCGGGACTCTTGCGAGCGTTGGTTTTCTCCGCTCCGGTTTTCCCCCCCTTCGACTTCTTGGCCCAAAGATCGAACGCCTCTCTCGCGGCAGTCACGGCGCGAGTGTTGGCGACACTCCCGTCGGGACTCTCGACCAATTTCCCGCCGCAAACGAGGTCCATCAGGATCACGCGCCAATCGGGCACAGAGCCGAGCATGAGCGGCAGTTCCGTCGCCGGGCATGGCTCGCCCTTGTCCCAATTAAACAGGCACACGCGGAAGTAAACGAGCTCCTGCATGGGCGTCATGCGGGCGGTCCCGGCTACCCAGTCGGATGGGTAGAACGCAATGTAGCTGTGACGTTCCCGCGCCATCTATCCCCTCACCATCTTCCGTTGCGGCAGCCCGAGCCGCGTCACCATCGAATAAACGCTTTGTGTCGAGGAATATCCGGCGGCCGCTCGTATCTTCTCGACTGGCTCATTGGCCTTCCACATCCGCGCCACGATTTCTTTCCGCCACGCGAGATCGGGCATGGAGGCGCGGCCGCAGGAGCCGATGGTCATGGTCCGCGGTGCATTGCCTTGCGGAGGCCGCTGGCGTAGGCGATCCTGGGCGTAGATAGCGGGCATTACTTGGCCTCCGCTTCGTCGTCGCTGGGCGGTGCAGAAGCCTTCTGTGCGGCGCGCTCGGCCAGCTTGGCGTGGCGCATTTCCAGGATGGCCAGTGTGTAGCCGTCACGTGAGTTCTGGGCGGGGTCGTAGGGCTTGGTCATGCCACCACCATCGGAATGGGCTCGATGACGATTTCCGCACGCGGGTTGCGTTTGTCGATGGCGTGGGTGACGTGGATCACGCGAATCTGCCGGTCGTTCTTGAACACCCGCCCCTGCAAGGCGTCGAGGAGGACGGAGGGATCAAGATCAGGCCGACGCGAGGCATAGAACAGCGTGGCGGTGAATTTCAGATCGCCATCAAGCAAGTGCGCGAGTGGCCGCACCTGCCGCGCCACGTCCGCGGCATAGCCCCGCGCCTTGTCGGACTTGATGAACGCCGGACGGCCTTTGATAGTCACCAGTTTGCGCGAGTTGGCCTTGCTATACGGCTGGCCGAAAATTGTGCCACGCCAGCTCACCGCGCCACCCATACCCGAGCGCGGTTGCCGTTCGGCAGTCGGCCGATGCCCGCGCATGTGATTTGTCCGTCGCGTTGAAGCTCGATTAACCGGCGTCCGACCGCGTGACGATCCAGGCCCGTTCCTTCCGCTATCGCGATGTAATGGGATGGCTCGGTCGCGGTGCCGAGGAACGCGAGAATCTTGGCGCGATGATCGGGGGCGAAATGCTGCGAGCGGATACCAGCATCAACGCTCGTCTGCGGATCGGATGTTCGGGCCGGGATGAAGCTGAAAAGATCGGTCATGCCGCCATCTCCGTCCCGGCTTTCCAATCGGCGTAAAGCTCGCGGGCATAAGCCCGAAGTGCGGCGCGGATTAGCCAGTCCGGCGCCTTCTCGCGGAACATGGAAATCTCGCCATGTTGATGAGCGTGGACGTGCAGCGAATGGAGGAGCGGAAGGGCTTCGTTGTCCGGAGACTTAAGACCTTTCCCCAAGGTGCCGATGTGCGCCGGGTCCACCGCTTCGTGTTCGGTCCCGCACAGGCCCGTCACGATGCAGGGCTGGGTGCGAAGCCAAAGCAGGTATTTTTTGTCGCGCAGGATCGGCTGTTTCAGCATGATCCCTCTTTCGCATGAGCCGCCTTACCCCTATGCCCCGTGGCTTTTGCCGGAACGGATGGGATGATCGAGACGGCGGAATCCGATGCGCGCTTGGGCTGCTTCCGCATGATCCACGCCAGCGCACGAGCGAACTTGCCGATCTTCGGCAGTTTGAGAACGTCGCGGATGGGCTTGGCAATGACTATGGGCTCGGCATAGTCACCGGTCTGCACCAGAGAGGGTTTCGGAGCCGGTTTCACTGCGCGCTTCATGGGGCGCTTTTTCGTTAGGCGTTTGGTCATGCTGCCGCCTCCGCCAATACGTCGCGGAATCCCTCGACGAAGGCCAATGCGCGCTCAGCCTTGTGATTCTTCTGAATGAGAGGAACGACGCCGGGGAACAGCTCGCAGACAAACGACGGGTCGGATTGTGAGGTGAAGAACTCGACCAACGCCCCAACGTTCTCGCCATCGGCGGAATTTTCGCCGCGCTGCCAGTGATAGATCGTGTCGTCCGATACGTTGAGCGCCGAGGCGAGTTGCTTGGCGGTCAGGTTTGTGTTCGGAAACAGACGCTTCCGCAAACTTTCGGCTAGGCGGCGCTTAAACATCAGCTTTGCCTCGGAACATCCGGGGAACTTGCGGTTCGTGGCGTAAAACAAAATCCGTCTCCAATGGCAGTTTGAGAGCCATGGAAACGGACGACACACGCGATCACTGGCGACGGCTCGACGCTGTAACGTCGACCGTCATGCGACATGTTTTCAGGCGTAGGGCGGAGATGAAGAAAGAGAGAGCCGGAGTGGAAGCGGCTATCCGCGTCTTGGCCGCTTCCGCTGGCGTGAGAACCGTCCCGGTCAAAGGGGGCTCGCGGACCAGTGGGGAAGGAAAAGCGGAGGTCGCCGGATTGAGTCACCGTGCGACCCCCGCAGTTAACCGCATCAACTGTAGCCAGGGAGGCGCGGCCAGCGAGCGGAAGGTGAAATGAGGGGCGCCGATGAATGGCGTCCAAAGTCGGACACGGGAAAGCCACCGCCATCATGCGGCCTCTACAAAATGTAGAAGGGTTATCTTCCGGCCCTTATGGCTCGCAAGCTCAACCGCCCTTTTCCAATGTTTCGACGGGATTCTGCCTCTGGCCCGCCACGCGGCGGCCGTCTGGTAAGGCACCTGAAAAGCGTCGGACATTTCCTTCGCGGACTTCCAGAGGCGGATGATTCGAGTATGGTTCATGAGCGTCCTTTGTCAGGCAACACTACAAAACGCATAACCGAAAGTCAAGCATCGCAACGCCCAATGCATAGCGGGAATATGCATAGTGCGGGGGTGCCTGAAAACAAACACGAAATCGCAGAACGTCACGCCAGAGCGAAACGCCTTCGCTGGGCTCGCGCCCATGCGCAATTTTCTACTGCTACGGCGGCGGCCGAAAAACTGCGGCTCAAAGAACAAACCTATTTAGCCCATGAAAACGGTTCACGGGGATTTGTTAAGCACGTCCGGTTTTATTCAGCTAAATTCGGCGTCAATGTTGAATGGTTGTTAACGGGTGAAGGCCAGCCTACAGCCTCAAACAAGATAGAAATCGCAGGCTTTATCGGGGCGGGTCAAAAAATCTTTCCAATAGATGACCATTCACGAGGCGCTGGGCTCGATCCGGTGGATGCGCCTCCAGGCGCCAGCGATCGAGGATTAGTTGCTGTCAAGGTGCGTGGCGATTCGATGTATCCCGCGTATCGCGACGGCGATATCCTTTTCTACGGCGAGCACGAGCCGCCCAAAGAGCTGATCGGCCGAGAGGTTGTCGTGAAACTCGAAACCGACGAAATGTATGTCAAGACCTTAGAGGTCGGGTCCAAGCCCGGATATTTCAGCCTCAACAGCCACAACGCGACCCCGATCCGGGATGTAAAAATCGTCTGGGCCTCTCGCGTCCGATACGTCGCCAAGGCATAAAACCCTGTGAATACTGGCTTTTTAGCCGGTCATAAATTCGTCCATGGATTATGCAAATTGCATTGACAGGTTTCGATGATTATGCGATTTGTAGAGCCATCGCAGGGGCGCAGGAGCCGCCCCCATGGAGAGAACGATGGCGCATACAGTTGAAATCGACCGCGCAGGCGAGTGCGACTTCCGCGTGACATGGATGCAGGGCGCGCAGGCCCCGAAGTCCCGTCTGTTCGATAGCCGCGATGCGGCTGAGAGTTTTGCGAACGCAAAGATGGGCAAGCGTAACGGCTGCGTTATCTCCACGCTCGATATGACGGCCGAACAGCTTGCGGCGCATGAAGCGCGCAAAGCCCGCACGAAAGCATTTCTGGACGGCATCACGATCACGCAGCTTGCCGAGACGGCAACGCCGTGGCGCGACAGCTATGCCTTCGGGCCAAAGGTCTAACCCACCCTCGGAGAGACGAAGATGCCCGCCTCAAGCCCACTCCTCAATCAGCCAACCCGCTCCCGCGCCGAATATCTCCATCAGCGCATGGAATCCGATCAGGCGACTTGCGCGGAAATCCGCGAGTGGCTTGATAGCCCCAAGGAGCCCTTCCCGAGCTACCGCGACCCCGAGCCGGTGTTGAAGGGTCAGGCGGCGGTCAGCACCGCATATCTGAGCGGCCTGGATCGGTTCCACGCGCTGATGCTGGCGAAGCAGGTGGCGTGATGCGCACCCTCTTCAGCTCCATCGTTTCCTTCGGGCTCGCCGCTGCGCTCTTACTTGCGCTGGCCTGTCTCGCGGTGCCGCAATAATGGCGCCCGCTCTCACGGATCGCGTCTACGTCGATGAAATCGACCGGCATGGGACCGTCATCGGCATCGCATCTTCGATGGGCATCCCGCTCTACCGCGTCCGGCTGGACGATGGCTCCGAGGTCAAGTGCCTTGGATACCATTTGATCCCCGCCCGTCCGATGGCGCGGCCGTATCTCCGGCTGGTGGTGAACAACGCCTATCCATTCAACCCGAATGAAGGGAGCGCAGCATGATAGCTCTTCTCAAGCCCGTGAAGGTCGGAATCCTGGCCGGGAATATCGTCGAGTGGAAACAGGCCGTTCTTGTCGGACGCACCATCGAATCCGAGCCCCGCTATGACGTGCGCCTTCCCGACGGCACGCTCCTCGCGGGCATCCCTTACACTTTCGTTAAGGAGGCGGCGTAGTGGGAACCGGACAGCTCTGGCTCGTCAAATACGAGCGCGCCTGTGACCTGTTCGGATCGGGCGAGATTACCGAGCATGAATTTCGGGCGCGGCTGTCGGCTCTCGGATATGCGGAATCCGACATAGACGCGGAAATCGAAGCGGCACACGAAACGGAAAGGAGTTTCACATGAGCGACATGCAAAGCGAATCGATCGCCAAGCTGTCCGAGGCACTGTCGAAGGCGCAGGGCAAGATCAAGGGCGCGGCCAAGGACACGGCTAACCCGTTCTTCAAATCGAAATACGCCGATTTGGCATCGGTTTGGGATGCCTGCCGGGATCAGCTTTCGACCCACGGGCTTTCGGTCATCCAGACGACCGAAGACAGCCCGGATGGCGCGACCGTCGTCACGACGCTTTCCCATTCTTCTGGGGAGTGGATTCGCGGGCGGCTGACGCTGAAGCCGGTCAAGAACGATCCGCAGGGCGTTGGTTCGGCAATCACCTACGCCCGTCGGTATGCACTGGCGGCCATCGTCGGCGTGGCACCGGAAGATGACGACGGCAACGTGGCGTCCGGCAATCAGCCCCGCACCCCCAAGGAGACGTTCTCCGTCAACGACGGAGCGCGGGATGCGCCGTCCAATGCCTGGACGGGACCGCTGAAGAAGATGGCGCTCAAGAACGCCATCACGGCCTTGGTCAAAGACCTCAAGGATTGCACCGATCTTCCCACTGCGCAGGGCGTATGGGCCGACAACAAAGCGATTGTCGATCAGGCTCAGGTGGACCTCCCCGATTGGTATGACCGCCTGGAGGCCGTCCTGATGGATCAGGAAACCGCCCTTTCCAACAACCCGCTTCAAGCGGCTTAGGAGAAAACATGGCCTACGAACCGAAGAACGGCGACGCCGCGATTTTCCCCAACGACAAGCGCGGGAATGAAAAGGCCCCGGACATGCGCGGGTATGTGCTCGCCCACCGGGATCTGAAAGCCGGGGAGAAAGTCGAACTCGCCATGTGGAAGCGCGACGGATCGAACGGCGGTTTCTACTCTGGGAAAATCAGCGATCCGCGCAAGAAGGCGGAGTCGGCCGATGCCCGCGATTCCGACGCCATCCCGTTCTAATGCGCATGTTGGCCCGCCGCACGGCATCCGGTTTCATCCCCGCCGACCATGAAGCGGAGGAGGAGTTTCGCCGGGTGCCGTTGGGACGGGTGGCGTATTTCGAGATCACGACGGCCCGCAATCCCAATCAGCACCGGCTCCTATTTGCGCTCCTCAAAATGCTCGTCAACGCCGGATGTTTCCCGACCACGAAGGCCGCTTTGAAGGCCGTCAAATGGGCCACCGGGCATGTCGAGATCATGGTGATACCGGGAACCGGGGAAGTCATCACCGAGGCCAAGAGCATCAGCTTTGCCAACATGAGCCAAGCCGATTTCGTTCCGTTCTTCGATGCCGCGATCAACGCCGTTTGCGAACGCTGGCTGCCCGGCATTACGAACGAACAGATGCGCAAGGAAATACAGGACATGATCGCATGACCACCCTTTTCCCCTACCTCGAAGCCGCTTTCGCCGCGATTGGATTCGTTGTCGTCGCGTTGATCGTGACGGCATGGATTTGGCCCGATGAGGAACATGGCGATCGGTGGAGGTTTTAATGACAGTCCAGCCCAGCCTTACTGCGATGGACGTGGCGCGTCCGCTTAGGGCACGCGATCGGAAATGGCTCGCAGAGATCAAGGCCGCCACGGACGCTATCGGCTTGGGAATGTATCGGGGCATGACTTACGACTCGCTGCCGTCCGGCCCCGCGCATCGTCTCTGCCATGTGTTCGGCTACATCACGACCTATGAGCCGCATAACTCCGTCCACAAAACGCGATGGGTCATAACCATTGAAGGCCGCGCCGCTCTAAAGGCCCGCACAGGAAAGGGGGAGTAGATGACCGAGACATCAATCAGACTCACGCATGAGAGGCTGCTTGCTCTCCTCCATTACGACCCGGAGACGGGCGTATGGAGATGGCGCATAACGCTGGGCTCGCATGGGCACGCGGGAAGCGAGGCGGGATACATCAAGCGCGGTTCCCATGGCCCCCACTATCGTTATATCGGCGTCAACGGAGAATCTTATCTCGCCCATCGCCTCGCATGGCTCTACATGACCGGCTCTTGGCCGATCGGCCATATCGACCATCGCGACTGCGACGGCCTGAACAACCGCTGGGCGAATCTACGCGAAGCGACGCACTCACAGAATGCCGGGAACAAAGCGCGATTTAAGAACAACACGAGCGGCTTTAAGGGCGTCACCTTCAATAAGGGCTGCCAGAAATTCCAAGCTCAAATCCACTTTAACCGCAAGTTAATCTATCTCGGCCTTTACGACACACCCGAAGCCGCCGCCGCTGCCTACGCAGCAGCGGCCAAACAGCAGTTCGGCGAATTTGCGAGGGTGAAATGACCCCCACAGAAACTCTCGTGCGAGAGGCGCGGGAAGCAGCGATACTGATTCGGCGCGCTGATGGCGACCGCGACGAAATGAACGCGAGCAACCTTCGCGTAAAAGCCACGGTTCTTGTAGCCGATCTCCTCACCCGCCTCGCCGACCACATAGAGGCCGCGCCGACCGAGACGACCGCGCAAGAGTTCGTTGGTGATCCACGGAAATGCGTAGGCTTTCCCACCCCGGCACCGGACGCAGCGGCGCTGCGGGAGCGGGCGGAGAAGGTGGACCGCGAGCTTACGGACGTTCTGAGCGATCCCGACCGCTGGACGCAAACCCATTTGCTCAAGGCCCGCAACCTGATCCGCGACCTCCTCGCCGCCCTCCCCTCGACGGGGACGGGGCCAGACGAAAGGCTGATCGCATGGATCTCTGATTTAGCCTTGCGGGTTGCGTTCGCACTCGACGAAGTCCCCGGCGGCAGCACCTACTTCGATACGTCGCGCATCGAATCAATCAGCGAGGCTCTTGACCAAATCGCGCAGATTGTCGGCGTCGAGGATTTTAAGTGCCAGCCGTCCATAGATGCACTCAAAGCCGCCCTCTCGTCGCCAGAGAAGGGGGAGCGGTGATGCGCTGCATCGTTCAATACTCGGGCGGAGCGGCCAGCGCGCTTTCTGCCCAGTTCGCAGTTGAGGAGTTTGGGCGGGAAAACGTCGTTCTTCTCTTTGCCGACACGCTGATGGAGGACGAGGACCTTTATCGGTTCAACGCCGACGTAGAACGCAAACTTGGCATTAAGATTACTCGTCTTTGCGAAGGTCGGACGCCCTGGGAGGTGTTCTTCTCGGAACGCATGATCGGCAATTCGCGCGCCGATCACTGCTCGCGCATTCTGAAACGCGAGGTCCTTGATGCGTGGCGCATCGCCAATACGACGCCCGAAAACGACGTGATTTTCCTTGGCATGGATGCCAACGAGGAACACCGCCTCAAAGGCGTCCAGGCACGCCTATCACCATGGACCGTTCGCTCCCCATTAATCGAGCGCGGAATCTGGAAGGAGCGCGCCCTGGAGTTGGTGAAGGCGAGCGGGCTTCGTCTATCGCGCTCTTACGACCAAGGTGCGCCGCACGACAACTGCGGCGGGTTCTGCATCAAAGCCGGGCAAGGCCAGTTTGTGCGGCTGCTGGAAACTCGTGCTGCCCGCTACGCGCTACACGAGGGAAAAGAAGAAGCCTTTCGCCGTTTCACCGGCAAAGACGTTTCTATTCTTCGTGACCGGACCGGCGGCAAGACAAAGCCCCTCACGCTACGTCAGCTTCGTGAACGCCACGAGCAACAGCCCAGCCTCATCGACCGGCTCGACATTGGCGGCTGCAATTGCATGGTGCCCCCGGAAGGAGAGAATGCCTGATGGAACACAAAACTTGCCCTCCCTACCCGGTGAGCATCTACGTTGCGGGCGATTTGAGTGACGCGCGCCGCATCTGCCGCGAACACACATTTGCCGTTGGCCTTTGCGTCACGGTCACGCCGACAGAGTTCATCTACACGGGCGGGGCGGAAACCGGTGTCTGTGTCGGGCTCATCAACTACCCGCGCTTCCCCTCTAATGCGGAGTCGCTGTGGGCGACGGCCTGCGGGCTTGGCGATGCGTTGATGCGCGGCCTTTGCCAGCAGTCATACCTCGTTCAGTCGTCCGACCGATGCGAATGGTTCTCGCGACGTGACGCCCTCGCCACCAAGGAGCAGCCATGACGACGTTTAATAGCGCGCTCGGAAAAGCCCTCGCGGATACGTGCGTCCAGCATCCAAAGTGTCGTGTGTCGCCCGCATGGTCCGTCGATTTTCTGCGCGCTCTAGAGGCATCCGGCTTCAAGATCATAGCCCGCGAACCGACTGGCCCCATGGGGTTCCAGCTATGGGCGAATACCAGCGGACCCGATTACGAGGCGGCGGATGCATTTAAAAAAGGTTGGGACGCCGCCCCATCCGTCATCGACCTGCTTGATCAAGGAGCAGCCATGAATACCAACGATGCTGACGTGCTGGCGCGCTGCCCGTTCTGTGGCGGTGAGGCGATCTACGAGGAAGTTGCTGGCGCGAGGCCGGAAACATCGGCGTGGTCCATCGGCTGCGGCGATCCGGATTGCCTTGGCTTTCAGTCGATGGCGCAATTCCCGAGAAAGTGTGAGGCCGCAAAGGCATGGAACACCCGCGCCCTCTCACGCCCGGTGCCGGAGGGGTTCGTGCTGGTGCCGAAAGAGGCAACTTCCGCGCAATTGAAGGCTGGCGACGACTGGTTGCCGGGCGATCTTCCTGGTGATTGGCGTGCGACCACATTGGCTACTATTTACGGCGCCATGATCGCCGCCGCACCACCCCGCCTCGGCGCTGACCGGGAGGGCGGACGGTGAGAAGCGACTGGTTTGACCTCCACACTTGGCCGCGCTGGCTGCGCAGATCGTTCCTATTGACGCTGCCTATCTCCGGTCCGTGTTGGGTCTGCGTAACGATGGCTCTGTGTTTTCTTTGCTGCGTCGCCTTTCTGATCGCGCAGCCGATCATTTGGGGTTGGTCAGCATGGAAAGAGTAGCCATGACGGAGGCGACGTGCTCGACGTGCCGGTTTTGGAAAGAGCCGGTTGTCGAAGGGGTCCGATACGGGGCTGGCGGCAAGATTGCCGATACGGATTTCAGGCGTGGCTGCGTCCGCTTTCCGAAGTGGGAAGTAACGGTGTCGTCCCACTACTGCGGAGAGCATCAGGCCGCCCCACAGGATGAGAGGAAGTCATGACAGCGAGGAAGCCGGAGGACGAAGCTGCGATCCGTGAGCGCATGGAAGAAATTCTGCGCGAGCAGTTGGAGCGGGTCCAGCCCGCCATCCCCCTTGCACCGAAGCGCAGGAGGAAGAAGTGAGCGTGAGGAAGCCGAAGGCCGTGAAGCGTTGCCCGTTTTGCAACGCGAAACCGACAGTCGAACGTGAGTGGGCCTCGTGCGCGGAGTGGCACCCGAAGATCGCCCTCCCGATCAACGTATGGAACCTCCGTTGCGACATGGAGAAGGCGATAAAGCCCCTTCTCGTCACTGTACCGAAGCGCAGGAGGGCGAAGCGATGAACAACGATAAAAGCAAGGAACTGGCTAAGGCCGTCGAAGCCGCCGCTCGCGCTCTCTCCGACCTGAATACTTTCGCCGCAGTTGTGACAATTCTTGAAGGCGGCCACGTGCACTCGGAATCACATGGTGGCGCCGAAAGGATCATTGCAATTTGCAAGTCAGAGCAAGCGAAGCGGCTGCGTGAATATGACCGCGCCAATGGCATCGGCGGTGCGGTCATGACCACCACGAGTCCCGACTGGGCGGATGAGAAGGCGCGAGAGGTGCTTTGCCACCACGAGCATCCGTTCGCGGAACGTGTGGCCCAAGCCCTGCGTGACGAACGGCGCGACGCCTACGAGCGCGGCGAGCGGCTCGGCCTAGAGCGTGCAGCCCTGTTCTGCGATGCCGTCAGCAGAGCGCCACGAGCGAGAGGATTTTTCAGTCGCGTGGCAGACCTGGCCATTCATCAGTTCGCGGTGCGCCTTGCGAAAGAGTTTCGCACCCTCCCCGCCTCCGAGCAGACGACGAAATGAGCGAAAACGTGGCAGAAAAATGGTCAATAACTCTGACCGATCAAATTCGGGCAGAATCCAAGCGTCTGGCTCTCGCGGTGTTGTCCTGCAACGAAACGTGCAGCCACGGATTCTCACTTCCAGAATTAAGCACGCTGGCGACGGTTATCCTTGCCGACGACGCCGAACTCATCCGCCTCACCGCACGGGTGGCGGAACTGGAAGCGGAGAATGGGCACCTAACGGCCGTCGCTGTCGGGGCCGAAGCTCGCGCCGAGAAAGCCCACGTCGATATGATCGAGTGGCGTAAAGCCGCGCAGACGTTCACGCCGGGTGGCTCGGAATTTATGACGCCTCAAGCTGTCGTCGAGTTTGTGCGCGAGCGGAGAAACCACCACCACGAAACGATGGTTGGCAAAGTGAAGGCCGAGAAGCGCGCCATCGCCGCCGAATCCAAGGTGGCAGAGCTGGAAGCCAGCCTCGTGGAAGCGCGGGCGGAACTCGAAGATTTGCGACCGATCAAAGCGCACTTCGATGATTGCGTAGCGGAACAGGTCGAGGAGGCGAAGTCAGACGCCGATGATTTTGAGAAAGACTTGTGGGTTAAAGTCAGGTCGATCCTCACAAAAATTCCTGGCTTCGATTTCGATGATAATTCCGAAGGCGTCTCGGCGGGCGATGCCTATGAGTACCTGAACCAACACATGCTCGACCTGAAATCCCGCGCCGAATCCGCCGAACGGGAGCGCGACGAAGCGCGCCGGGTTCTCGGCGATGCGCTCGCAGGAATGCTGGATGCATTCGGTGGCTATATGCTTCCCGAGGTGGACGCCGGGATCACCGCAATGCAATCGATCGGGGTCGATCGATGGTCAGCAAATGCGCAAATGAAGACCAGCGCCCTCGCAGCACAGGAGGGCGGGAATGGGTGAGGCGTGCGAGACGTGCCGGTTCTGGGCGCGACTTTCCCCGGGTCATGCTGGGCTCTGCATGTGCCCAGACTTCCCTGCTCGCGCATGGAACGAAGGCATGAAGTTGGAAGGCGAGAATAATACGTGCGGCGAGCACAAACCCAAGGACGGAACTGACCATGGCTGAGAACGAGAAGGCGCTGGAGGCGGCGTGGGGCGAATTTTTGGAAGCGCAGCTAAGTTCCAAGGCGCCACGCGACGGCCTGCGCGCCGCCATCGCCGCCTATCTCTCCGCCCTCACACTCCCGGAGGAGGTGGGGAAGGTGGTCCTCGGGCTCAATCTGTTTCAGCAAATCGCGCTCGGCGATGAGCCGAGCCAATCCGCCCCGCTGTGCAATGGATCGGTGCGCGACATGCTGGCCGAAATGCGACGGGCCGCCACCCTCCTCCAAGCCCTCGCAGCGGAGAACGCGCAGCTGCGGGAGACACGCGCTGCAATCGAAATCCGCAACAACGATGACGGCTCGCTCGATGAGGTCTTTATCACGGTTAGTGGCCAGTGCGTCTTTCACCTTGAGCAAATGCGCGGCAACTCATGGTGGATGGGCTGCTACGAGCATCCCAAGGAACACGGCCTGATGGTCTACCTGAACGCGAAGGGGAAGATTGGGGCCACTGTCATAGATGATCGCCCGCACAACGCCGCCGACCCCCTCGTGCGCGTGCCGGTTATCACCACCTCCACGATGGTCAAGGAGTAGGACGATGGGATTGTTCGATTACGTGAAATGCGAAGTCGGACTGCCGGACGGAAAAGCGAACGATTGTGAGTTTCAGACGAAGGATTTCGATTGTCCTTACATGGAGACTTACACGATCACCGCCCAGGGACGATTGGTTCACAACGCCGTCCGATATGACATTGATCCGCCCGACAAGCGAACGGGATCGATCGATATGAACTTCCACGGCTACCTAAATTTCTACGGTGGCGACGATGGCGAATGGCGCGAGTTCAACGCCAAATTTACCGACGGCCAGCTTATCGAAATTGTCAAAATTCCCGACGAGCCCGCCATGACCCCCGACGAACAGGAACTCCACGACACTCTCGCCGCCGTCCTGCGCGCGATCGAGGAACAGAATCCGGTCATACGCCAAGGCTCCTTCGACCTGCCGTTCCGGAATTACGAGGCGGTCGTAAAGGCCCGCGAACTGATGAAGCTGAGGAGTGCTGATCGTGAGTGAATGGCAAGCGATTGAGACGGCGCCGAAAGATGGGACGCGGATACGCGGGCGCAGAGCATATGCGGATCGGTATTCCGGCGCGCTGCGATATGAAAAGCGCATCACATGGTGGGGGAAGACCTCTCATGTCCCGCTCTACGGATGGAACTTCGGACGCGATGTTGAGAACCAGAATCTCTGGCGGCCCACCCACTGGATGCCCTTACCCCAGCCACCCAACGACCGCTAGAGAGGGCGGGACGTGACTAAGCCATTTACTCCTGAAAGTTTAGCCGACCGTTGGGATTGCTCGGCGGCCAACATCCGCCGCCGTTGTAGGATGGGGGAACTTGAGCATTTCCGGGTCGGAAGCAAGTATCGGATCAGAGCCGACGTAGTGGAGAAGATCGAATGCGGGAACCAAGGCTCATCCGATACCGGGGGAAATACGCTGTCAGCTGGTGGGACGGCGAAACGCCGAAGCGATCCTCCCTTCGTACCGGCAATAAACAGGAAGCCGAGCGACGATTCCGGGACTGGCGGAACGCCGCAGTCCGCATAGGCGATACCGTTGCCGAAATCATGGCGGCCTATTTGGAGGACCGAAAGCACCATGCCACCGGGTACAAAACCCTCGAATACAACTGGAAAGCGCTCAAGCCGTTCTTCGGGGGATTTGCCGCGGATCAAATCGACCGCTCTCAATGCCGCCGATATGCCAGCGCCAGAGTCGCTATGGGTGTGGGTCCAGGGACCATCCGGCGGGAACTGGGAACGCTTCGAGCCGGAGTGCGCTGGGCGCGGCCTCTCGCGCGGGCTGTATTTTTATTCCCGGCCAACCCCCAGCCCAAGGAACGCCACCTCACGCGAGACGAATACCGCGCACTCATCGCCGCTGGCGAGAAAGAGCCGCACATAAAGCTGTTCGCCATTCTCGCGCTTTCAACGGCCGGGAGGGCACAGGCCATTCTCGATTTGACGTGGGATCGAGTGGACTTCGAGAGGGGGATTATTCGACTCTCCGGTGAGGCTGGACGGCGCAAGGGCCGCGCCACCGTGCCCATGACTCAGGAAGCGCGAAACGCGCTGCTGATGGCCAAGGAAGGCGCTCTGAGCGACTTCGTAATCGAGTGGGCCGGGCATAAGGTGGGGAGCGTCAAGAAGGGATTCGCGGCCGCGTGTCGGCGGGCGGGGATTGCGGGGGTCACGCCCCATGTCCTGCGCCACAGCGCGGCGGTATGGATGGCGGAAGCCGGGGTGAGCATGCCGGAGATCGCGCAATACCTCGGGCACAGCAATTCGCGGACCACGGAAATGGTCTATGCTCGGTTCAGCCCAGACTATTTGCGGAAGGCATCGAAGGCATTGGAGACGATATGATGCAAAATCCACACTTCACTATGATCAATGGAGCGCCCAGCAACGCTGAGAATATGCGGAATCAGTTAATGCTCATCCGCATGGCCCTGGGATTAAGCCCAATCCACGACCCAGTTACGGCCGTGCGCGTTCTGTATGAAGAGGGGAAAGAGGCGTTCGAGAAGATGCGCGGCGAGAAATGCGAGTACGCCCACGAATGGCGGCCGTGACTTGTTCAATTGATACTGCGGAGCACTACCCGCGGAGCAACCTAAGTCATTGATTTGAGTGGTGGGCGCGACAGGGATTGAACCTGTGACCCCTACCATGTCAAGGTATCTACCTACGAGAACATCGGCGGATATGCTGGATTTTTGCAGAAGCGCCGCCGTGAATCTAACGCGAACATGAGAGGAACATGAAACCGCGTTTGTGCAATTGATACTAAAGAGCACTACCTTCCCGTCTCTACTCCCCCAACCCTACCCTGAACTCCATATCGACCGCCTTCCCCCACAGCCGCCACAGTTTGAACGACGACGGTAGCGAGCGACCGTTCTCCCACTGGCAAAGACAGGGCTTGGTTACGCCGATGCGCTTGGCTATCGCTGAACCGCCCCAGCGTTCCCGATCGCCCGTGGCATTGAGCGCCGCAAGCCGAGCACGCTGAAGCCGGTCGGCCAGCTCGCGTTCAAGCTGGGTGTCGCGGCGCATTTACTGAGAGAGCGCCTTGATCGTCGCGTCTTTGGCCTGACTGCCGGCGGATGAGCCGAAATAGTAGCTGGCCGCCTGCTTCGCCTCATTCGCCAGATAGCCGGTGACCTGTCCGATCAGGAGCCATCCCTGACCGGGGATTTTGTTGATCAAATCGGGCCAGCCCATGATTGCAATGAGCTGCGCCATCGAGACGGAGAGAAAACCGCCGATGATCGTATAGGCCAAGCGGGACGGGGTTTTGTCCTTTACCGCCGCTTCACGTGCACGGGCACTCGCGCGGCCTTGCTCTGCCGATTGCTGCAGGTCCACCCCGAGTTTAGCCATCGCTTCCTGATGGCGGTTGTCCTCTGCTTTCAACGCGAGGAGTTGTTCCGGGGTGGCGCCGGCGACGGCCGTCAGAGCCGCGGCTTGATCGCCCGTGGCGTTGAGTCCGAGACCCTTTTCGATAGCGGCGACTGCCGTTCCGGCGAATGGGCCGCCAATCATCGTCGCCAGTGTCGGCGCGATCTGTTCGAGGATACCGAGGCCCTGATCGATGACGGATGCCATGGTTTCATCCTTCCTTGATTAAATCGCTGATGCGCGTGGCACGCTCCCCGACTTGGGCCGCCCATTTTGAGTTGAGACATTCCGTCGCTGCGGATTCAAAGTCGCCATGCTCCAACGCAGCGAGCATGACCTTGAAGCCCGACAGGCGCGGCCAGCCCATGTTGAAGGTCATGTTCGCAAGCGCGAGTTGGCGGTTCGGAGAAAGCGTTCGCCACCATGGGACGTTGACGTCAAGATCATCGGCTACGATGGCGATATCGTTGCGGAGCATGACTTCCGCCTCCGAGCGCAAGATCCCGCGATCGGTCAAATTCCGCCCGACCCCAATCGTCCACTTGCCCACCGTATCGACGTAGGGCTTGAGCCTGACCCCTTCGTCGCGCATCAGGTCGGTGATGAGGGATTCGACGTCGAACAGGATCATCGTTCCCACCACGCCGCGCAGTCGTTGCATACCGCCCGGAGCAGCCGCCGCACCGTGGCGCTCTCCCAAATGCGGATCGTCATGTAGACGATGGTGAGCAGCGAGGCGATAGTCGGGAGCCAGCCGATGATCACCGCCAGGGTGATTCCGCCGGCCAGCCAGTCCCCGGCCTGTTTGACGCTGGCGATGGTTTCTTGGTTCATGGCTCGTTAAACCCTTCGCCTGGACACTCGGTTCGTCATGGATTGGCCTTTCTGATAAGGTCGGCGGTGCGTTAGCGACAGACCGCATTGTCGAGAATGACCGGCGCCGTTGTTCCGGGGAAATAAGTCGCCGAGCAACTGTGTGGGGTTCCGTTTCCGGTGTTGGTCTCGATGACGCCGTTTCTCAGAACGGTCGCCCGCGGCCCGACGGCGCCCCCGACGTAATTGACGGCCTGGGCGTACAGCAGGGAGTTGTCGATAAGCATGAACCCGGCCGTGAACGTTGGGTTATTTTGGACTGTGACCGTTATCGGGAGGGCAGGGTCGCCGTTGTTCTCGTAGTCGATGGTGGCGTTGGCTCCCCCGTTGATGTGCGCCGACGCGCTGCCGCTCAGCCCATAATCGCCCGTGATGATGAGCGTCGAACTGAAGCCGACGCTGATGTGGTTGCTATAGGTCGAGCCCGGCATCCCGGCATTGCCGAACCAGACATGGGACATATCCATGAACGACCCGGAATAAATGTCGAAGCCGTCCTGGGCGGCGAACGCCGTGTCGCAGGCAACGCCGGTCACGCGCAGCGACGCGCCGTCCGACAGTGAAATACACGCGCCGCCGGGGCGGCCGCCGTTACCGGGATTGATAAACGCGCCGAGCGGATTCGCGGGGTCTCCCTGAAGGGTTATGGGGAGATATTTCCCGATGTAGAAGGGTGCCTTGCCGGACCCGACGGTCAAGGGTTTGAGGGTTCCGCACTGGCCGACCGGCCGACCGGAAATATTGACTCCCGGGTAATAGTTCTGCCCCGGCGCGGGTGCGGCGGCGAGCTGGATCGTCGCCTTGAATCGGCATTGCAGGTCGTAGTCGGCATAGAGCGCATCGAACGCATATTGCGGCGTGGCGCACGGATTGGTCTGCGGCTGGACCGTACAGCCGGGATTGTCGACGCCCCCAAGTGAAGGAAGGGCGACATTGAAGACCAGATCAGCGGTCGGTATTGTTCTCGCCGCGACGGACTGGACCTGAGAAATCCCGAGCACTCCGGAGACTGCCAGTGCCCAGAAAAACACCGTGCGTTTCATTGTCTTTCTTTCCTTAGAGGTTCGATCATGATTTCAATCCCTGCGTATGACGAAGCCGAGCGTCGAGCGATCATCGACGCCAGCTATCCGACAATCCGCGCGTTTCGCCCCGCTGCCTTCCAGATGGCGAATTTTCCGACGCGCGTGACCGACGAACGGGAACTGATCCGCTACGCCGATATCATGAGCGAGTTGGAGGACAGGCATCTCTACACGGAGGCGCTTTATTCCACCGCCGAGATCGACCTGATGCGTGATGTTTCCGATAAGGTGGAGGCGGTGACGAAAACCCTCGGGCGCGCTGTGAGACCGTTCATGTCCCTGTTCGCACCAATCACAGTGCTTCGGGCGATCCACTCGTTGGGGGAATCGAACCTGTCCGTCATGGAGATAGGGCCGGGCTCCGGCTATCTCGGCGCCTACCTGATCCGCAATTTGGAACGATACGGGGATCTCACCGTTCGGCTCACGAAGCGATATTGCGCTGTCGATAACACGCAGGCCCTCTATCTCTGGCAGAGCCGATTCTTTTCGGCGCTCGACACCAGCTTCACCGATCTTGCTGGCGAGAAATCGGCCCCCGGAAATTCCCGCGTCAGCCTGATGCCGTGGTGGCAGTTCGCCGAGCTTTACAAGAACCCACCGCAATTCGACATTGTGATCTGCGACGCCGCCATGGGCGAGATGGACCCGTTCGCGGCCAACTACGTCATCCGGCTCGCCGCGAAAATGCTCGCCGACTCCGACATTGGCGCTTTTCTGTTTCGCCACATCGGCGAACAGAGGATTAATTCGATGTCCTACATCGAAGATCGCTTCGCCGCCGCTGGCTTTGCCAAGACGACGCTGGGCGATGTAACGGCTTTTTCTTTGAGTCCGCTCGCGTCGAAATCCCTTCAGACTGCGAAAATGAAAACGCGGGCGGTCGATTTTCTCCCGGTAGATCGAGGAAAAATCTTGGATAGCTACGGCTTTTTCGATTTTATCGATTTGCATGGATAATTACCGAACGCGTCGAGCGGAAATAGAGCCATAAGCCGAACAGGTGCTTGTGGTGAATACCGCACGGGCAATTAGATAGACCGTGGTGGTCGCGTTTAGGCTGAGTCTCATGGGGACGATTTGAGCAGTGATCGCTCCGTCCGAGGCGAAGGTGCCGGTGCTTAAGGCAAAGACGTTCGAGTAGCCTGGACCAGGTGTCGGAAGCGTGGCGCTTGTGGTGTTGATCCCACCGATAAGAGCGCCGGTGACGTTGGTCGTGCCCCCTCCGGTAAAAGTCACCAGCCCCCTTACATCCCAATCACCCGCAGTTAGGGAAATGCTAGTTACGTTGGCGTCTGTGTTGTTTGTCAGGGAGACCGCGCTCCCGGATGCGATGGTGGAGACGACGTACTCCCCAAGGAGTCCAGCAGCGGCGGAGTCATTCGTGGACGTCCCGGTGTATTGACCGGCTCCAATAGACGTAGATGAGGTGATGGTTAAGGTCGCGCCGTCGCTGATTGTAAGCGTAGCGCCGGTGGCCGGGGCGGTAATCGCTACTTTGTTGACCGAGGTGGCCAATGCCGCCCCGAGGGAGGGCGTGACAAGCGCAGGAGAAGTTGCACGGACCATCGCTCCCGTTCCGGTGACGGAGGTAATGCCGGTGTATTTCACATCCCACGATGCCGCATCGGTGCCGGTGATGGCGATGCAGGTCAGTGTCGCTTGGGAATTGGCCGTCAACGCAACGACGAGATTCGCCCCCGAGGAATTGACCGTCACCAGCCCCGTCGATTCGTTGACGATGCGGAATTGAAATCCCAGGACGAGCGTGGACGTGACCGGGAGAACGACGGTTTGCGTCGTCGTGCCGGTGAAGAACTGGTTGATCTTGTCGGCGACGGTGAGTGTGGTGGCCCCCGCCGCCGTGGCCGTGGTGGCGTAACCCGGCACCCCGAACGTCTGGAGCTGCCCGAAATTTGCCGCGTCGGTGGACGCTGTTCCGGCCGCTAGACCCGTGATTTTGTTGTTGCCCATCGGTATATTGGCCGTGGGCGTGGTCTGGCCATCCTTTGTCATGGCCGTGGACAGGCCCGTTGCCAAATCAGCCGTCAGGGCGTTGAATGCCGTCGAGCTGATAGTCGTTCCGGTGACGACGGGCTGCCCCGTCGTGTTGATGTTGAAAGTCCCCGAGCCGTCGTAAGACACCTGTGTTCTCCTACCTGGAGTTGTTTGCTGTCCTACATGGACGGCGAGTTATCGGTATTCGGCAAAACCATTCCGGTGTTCTGCCCGTAGCCTTGCAGGGCGCGGACCATCGCAAGCCGCCGCGCCGTTTCGCCTAAAACGCCAGGAATGGTAGCCGTGGGGGCGGTCTGAGGATTGTCGATGCGCGCTTGATATAGCGGTGAGCGTTTTCGCAGCAGTTCTTGAAGTTTAACCAACTGATTGTTGGTGAGCAGATTGCCGAGCGAGCGGGCCCCGCTGCCAACGATGGTCGGGACAGTCGCTCCAAGCGCCGCCCCCTCAAGGCCACCACCCATGGCGACTCCGGTGCCGGCGCCAATCGCGCCAATCAAAGAGTGCCCTAAGCCGCCCCCACCGCCGAGGTGGTTGCTGACTTCGCGCAATGTATTGGTGGCTGTGGTCCCTTGGACGATTTGCCGCGCCGCGTCTAGTTCGTCGTCGGAGAATCCGCGCGTTTTCTGTGGAGATAACAAAAGCGACGCCAGCCGCTGACGGATGGTGTTACCGAGATTGTGACCGGAATTTGAGGCACTGGCGCGCAAATCTGTAGCGTCTTCGAGGTCGGCAACGCGATCGGATCGGAAGGCTGCCGCAGAGTTGCCGCGAGCCTCTTTAAGAATCTGAGCAGCTTGGTCGGGAGCGCCCTCTCCCGACACGCCTCCAACTCCTCCGGGGAAAGGACCACCTTGGGCGGCAGCGGGTCCAGCCACAGCAGCGTCCGCACTATACCCTTCAGCACCAGCAGTATTCCCAAGGGCACCGTCACGGGGAGCGCTACGATCCAGAAAATTATCGAGCTTATCGATAGCGATACTTGCGGCTGCGGATTTTGCGCGGTCGGGCGACCCGGCAATGTCGCCGAAGCGACGGCGGAGCGCTTGGAGGGAGTCGAGCGTGACGTAAGAGCCGGAAGGCGGGTTCTGGAGCTTGCCGATGAGGGCAAAGAGTTCCGGGTTGAGTTCGCCAATGCGACCCTCTTCGTTCAAACTGTTGGCTATATCGTCCGCCATATTCTTGACGGACGGCGATGGGTATGTCACCCCCATATCGCGGGCGGTATCATACCCGGTGCTGGCAGCCGTTTTCAGTTCTTCGGTCGTGGGAACTTTGGGCTTAACCGTTTTTGCTCCGGGGGCCAACAAGGCCGGAGCATACTCTCCAGCTCGGGCACCTGCGGATAGGGGCGACGCCATGCCCGCGAGCCCCAGCGTGTCGCCGTAGGTGTATTGGCCTCCCTTTGCCGCGAACCCCGGCAGAAGGATGCTGTTCAACGCATCGACACCGATTTGCGGCATCGCAAAATGCGCGTTCCCTTCGTTGTCCTCGGCCATCGGCAAAAACGTGGCGCGGACGGGATAATCATTCCACCCATAGACGGATTTGCCATAATCCTGGAGGCTGTTCATGGGCGAAGGCGGTGTAACCCCAGCGGCTTTCATAAGGTCGTCGTTGGAGACGCCGGAAAGGTCGGGCGTGGGCGCCTGCGAAGTCCCGGCTGCCTTTAAAAGCTCCTCCGTGGGGACTTGGCTCAGATCCATTATTTGATGACTCCGCGACGGCGCAATTCAGCCGTGGCCGCGTCCGGATCGATTGCGGGCGTATTGGTTGGCGGAGCGCCGAAACTTCCGGCCGAGGAAAGTGGCGAGCCCGCGACTTGCTGATTCCACTGCGTCTCGAAATCGCGGTAATGATCGGGTGTCGTGGTTTTCTTGAACGCCTGAAAGGCTTGCTGCTTTTGCAGGTTCAGATTGTTCTGCTGGCGCATGAACCCGATCACCGCATTGGCGCCTTGCGGAGTCATTTCCATATTCGGCACGAACTTCGATAGGAAGATTTGGAACTCCGATTGCGTCGGCCGGGCAGTCATGCTCTTCAGGGCACTTGAGACCAATTGCCCGGTGATCTTGTCCGTGACTTCGCTTGAGGCCGCGATCCTCTTGTCGTTGTCGTCGCCCATGCCGACGGCGACTTTCCATTCCGCGATCGACTTCTGAATCGCAGCCAGCTTGCCGGGGTTCATGTCCTTCAGGTTGTTGGTCAGCTCATCCAGCATGCGGTTTTGAGACACCGCACCGGAAGCCGCATTGTTGACGTTGTTCTCGTATTCGACCGCCGCCTTGCCAGCATCCTCGCCGTAGGTTTTGTCGGTGGTGGTTTGACCGACGCCGGGTTTTTGCGGCGGCATGGGGGCGGCGGTCGGAGGCGTAGGCGGGGATGGTGAGGCGGTCGGCCCCGCCGCTGGAGCACCCGATGGCGTGGCTGGAGAAGGCGCACCGGGGGCGCCGCGAACGAGTCCCGGAACTGTGAACGCCGGAACCTGTGCGCCCGTAGGCGTCGTGACGGTCTGATACGGGAACTTCGCTCCGGCCTGCGCTCCAGCGGTCGCTCCCGCCATTGCGGCAGCGCCCTGCACCTGACCCGGGTAGGGACTGACATCCACCTGACCATTCGGCCCCATGTGATAGGGAAGCGCATTGGCGGGCATAGCGCCACCGGCAGGCAAAAACTGATTCCGGTTGTTGGGGTCGCGGGTGAAAATGCCGTAGCGGGTCGAAACCGGCGCATTGTCCTTCGCCAATTGGTCCATGTAGGCTTTGCCGCTGGGATCGGTCGCCAGCCAGACCGACATGGGTATTCCGCCTGCGGGACCGCCGATCGAGGTCTGCTGCTGCACGGACGCAGCGCCCCCTCCGGGCATTGGTGTGCCGGCAGAAGGCGCTCCACCAGGCATCGGCATGCCGGAGGGCGCGGGAGAAGCCCCCGGAGCGGCAGGAGACGCCGGGGTAGCCGGGGCAGAAGGCGCAGCGGATGCGGCGCCCAAGGCTGCGAGCAGCCGCTGGCGCTGGACTTCCTGCATCAGCATAGGGCCGGCGAAACTGGAGGTGATCGGATTGCTGGCGCCCTTCATCAGAAGGGCCATGCGCTCCGCATCGGTCGTAGCATGACCGGGGATAGCCGGAGAGCCAACGGTATCGCCTTCGCCCATCCCACCTGGAGTGGGAATGGACTGGCCGCTGGTCATCGGCTGGGCTCCCGAGCCCATATCGATGCCCTGCTGGCGATCCTCTACATCCGCAGGAGTCGCGGCGACGGAGCCGGGGACTTCGGGCGTGGCCGGCGTGCCCTGAGTGAGTTTTGTAATCCAGTCCGAGGCGTCGGCCTGTGCCTTCTGGCTGAGGGCTCGCTGATCCTCGATGTTCTTGCGCTGGGCATACCCGGCGGTCAGGCCCTGGAGAATTTTCGTCAGTCCTGCGGTCGGCGGATTGACCGCCTGAATGCCATTGTAGCTGAACCGCTCCTCCGGCTGAGCCGATTGGTTCATCAGGAGATCGGCCAGCTTCTGGCGCTGGGCGATCTGCGCGAGATCGGCCTCGTAGGGCGAGACGGCGGTGTTCAGGCTGACGACTTGGTTCGGCATTACCGCCCCCAGCTCATGTCTTCGGAATCGCGGAGATTCGCGGCCTGAATATCGCCGGGGGTCATCGGTGAGGACGGCTGCCCGGCCATCATCCTTTTCAGCGCCATCATGTCCCCGAGGCTCGGCATGTTGGGGCTGGACGCCGCTGCCATGTTCACGCCCGGATTGGGGAGGAGCGCGTTCTGTCCCATGCTTTGCAGCGCCTGGGCCAGCCGCTGCGGGCTCGTAAGACTGACGATTTGGTTAGGCATCGGCCGTCTCCAGTCTGCGGATTGTCGGCGCGCAAGCCGTTTTCACGAGCCGCATGCTCTCTGCGTATTTCGCGTGAAGATTCGGGTGCTTTTCCTTCATCCACGCAACCCGGTCCTGGGAGTGGCCGAGGAACGCCGTGCAGTCGTAGCAATCGAGGCTCGAATGATCGATGGCGTAGTGCGCGGGGATGGAACCGCGCTTCTCCAGAATGAAATCGAGAACCTGCTGCTTGGTCCAATCCTCGATGGGCTGGACAATGGTGATGCCGTCGATGATCGTTCCGTCCCGTGCGGTGGACTTGTGCGCTTCGGCCGTTCGCTGGCCACGGATTAAGTGCGTGATGCCGTAGGTCTTGACGGCGCCGAACAGCGGCACTGCGATGTTCTGAAAGCAGCAATGCAGATAGCTTTGCAGCCTGACGGGCTTTTCTCCCGTGAAAATCATGCCTTCGCCGGTCCAATCGACGGGGAGGAGATCGGACGGGAGGCCGTTTTCGCGGACCTGCTTTTGCTGGTCCGAATGGATTTCGATGAACGTCTTGGCGTCGCTTCGGACTTCATCGATCAGCGCCAGTGCCTCGGGGTAGTTCTTCCCGGTGTTGACCCAAAAAACCACGGGTTGCTGATCCCGGTGGAGATACCAGCACGCCAGGGAGTCTTTCCCGCCTGAGAAGGCCAAGCCGAGCATCAGAGGACAATCGCCGCGGTGGCGGCGGCGCCGGCAAGCCCCGCCGTTGCCGAATTGCCCGCATTGGCATTGGCCGAATTAATGCCGAACTGGTTCATCGCCGCATTTCCCTGGGCCTGCGTCGCTCCGAAAATCGGCGGCGGAGTCACATTGGTTCCCTGGTAGCCCTGGAACTGCGGCATTTGAATCTGCGAACCGGATTCGAGCGCGGAGATTTCATTCAGCGGCTGGTTGCGGAGCGCCAGTTGTTCCTGAAGCGAATTGTTGATCGCCGTGTTGCCGAACTGCGCGCCTGTGGTCGCCTCGTTGAAGCCCTGTTGATTGGCGCCCATGTCCACGTTGATGCCTTGCAGAGCCGCTTGGGTGCGGAGGTCGTTCTCCTGCTGGCCCTGCTGGCGCATGGCGTTGTTGTAGGCTTCACTGCCCTGCGGGATCCCCTGATTGGCGAGGGTCTGCGCCGTCGCCTTTTCCTGCATCTGGATTTCGGGATCGAGCCGCGACATGATCGCCTGCTGCGCAGTCGTCCCGGCGTTGACCGGCATCTTCGCCACGTTGGACGTGTCGATGCTGGTCTGCATGTTCGGCAGATTCGGATTGAAGGCCGAGCCCAAAACCTTCTGAGCCGTCCCCACTCCTTGCTGGCCGAGATCGGCCAGCGACTTCTGCACCTGCTGCTGCGAGTTAAGGGTAGCCTGCGCGGTCGGCGTCAGCGTCTGAGTGATCGTGGGAACGTCTTGCTGGTCCCCGGTGCCGTAGGTAACGGTCTGATTGCCCAACGGGCCGATGATGTTCGGGTTGGAGAGTTTGGCAGTAGTCCGCGCCGCATCGACGTTGGCAACGCCTTGGGCCTGTGCGGCGCCGACGTAATCAGGCGGCGGCGGCGGCGACGGCGAACCTTTGCCCATATCTCACTCCCAAAAATCGGCAATCTGTGCGTTTCATCGTGAAAAACACCAGGTCACCTGTGGGGTGAGCGTTGGTCAGACGGGCCTCTTCTCTAAAGCCCATATTTAACACTAATTTTATGCACTTTACGTTGCTACTTGCAATAGGCAGTAGGACTTTTTCAACTCCACACACATTGTAGGCATAATCGAAGATAATCCACAGAAATTTTCTGTTTAATCTTCCCTCAATGGCCATGTGGCAGACGACGGATTTCCCATTCCAATGCTCGTAGATGACGCCCGCGATTATCCGGCCGTCCTTCTTCAATCCGATGGCCTGGGAATTGGCCTCGAAATACTGGCCGCCCACTTTCGGGGCGGTCCAGTGACCGACCGCCGGACCAAAGGCTAAATCCCGCCCCAGCCCTTCTGATAGACCACATCCGTCGATGCCCATTCGATCTGGACTCCTTGACTGGCGCTTTGCAGGTTGATCGCGCCGCAATAGCCGAGGCCGGTAATGCCCTGCCAATTGTTGGTGATGTCGAGTCCCGCGCCCCAGATGGCAGTGTCCCAAAGCCCCACATCCCACACGCCGTAAACTGTCTGCGAGAACGACAACGGCGCGGAAACATTGGCGGTGTTGAAGTCGGTGTTCATGCCCATCGAAATCGAGGGCGTGCCGTTGGTGAAGATGCTCGGCCGGGCGCGGGTGAAATACTTCTTCACCCCCCGGCTACCGTAATAGTTGAACGCCTGAAGAGCATTCGTGGCGATGTTCGTGGCGTTGTCGACATAGCCCGTATCGAACGCCTTACCGACGAATCCATTGCCGCCGAAATAGGGATTGTCGTTGTAGATTTCCCAGCAGTTGGCCGCCCATCCGGTGAAGTTGCACCACGCCCGGGTAATGGTGTTCATGACGAACTGCTGCTGGGTTCCAACCGAGAACGGCACGTTAACGAACACGGCGTTGTTCAATGGAGAAAAGACGACTTGCCAGCCGAAGGTGTCCTTATAGATCGCGGTGGCCGACGAGATGGCGCCCTGAATCTTGTCCGAGAGCGCCACGGTCGGGTCCACGCGATCGCTCTGCAATGTCTGACCAAGTGGGAACAGGCCGTTCAGGGTGAGGAGAAGAAGATCGCCGCCGTATTTGATCAGGCAGCGATTCCCAACGGGGGCTCCCAGCGTCCAGACGCCGATCAGCGACCATGTGGAGGCGTTCGCCGGGTCCGTTCCGCGATAGATGATGACTTCGCCCTTCGAGGTGACAAAGACGAGGTTGTCATCGGAGCCATACCCTGCATCGACCGTCCATGTACCGATAGCGACGAGTTTTCCGCCCAGCCGCGCAATGGAGCTGAGGTCAAATTCCTGCGCCGTCCCACCGATGGAGTCGGTCGGCAGATACCACGCCTTCAGTGTATTCTTCTGGTGGAACCACAGGCGATGCTTGAACAGGGTGATGTTGTCGAGCGTCGAATCGGTGACTCCCGAGATCGACGGGTTGCTCCATGTCGTGCCATCATAGAGGAGCGCCGCGTCGGCGCCGTTGACGGCCATGAGGAAACTTCCGCCGGCCGTGGTGATGTTGGAATATTGCCAGCGGGCATTCGATAGAGCCGAGACGACCGCCGCTCCCACGGCGCCAGACGAACTCGCATCGTAAATCTTCGTTCCCGCGGCGGCGAAAAGTTTGCTCGCGGTGCCTGAGGAATAGGCCATCAGGGTTTCGACCTGCGATCCCAGGCCCGTCGCGTATTGCGTATAGCCCCCGCGCAGAACCACATTGGAGACGGAGGGAAAGAAATTCTCCAGCGTCACGGCATCGGTCGGCGCCATGTTGGCGAGGCTGTCCCGAGCGTTCCATCCCCCAACCGGAGCGGGGATCGAAGCAACACTCGCCGCCGTTTTCTGGATGAGCGGCTTGAGCGCCATCACGCCCCGTAACCCGAATCGGGAATATTTTCAAACCCGATCAGAACCGTTTCTGGGCGCGGCGCGAACGAGAGATTGGCCGAACTCATGTCGAGAGCAATCGCGGCTTCTAGTTGCGTGAGGTAATTCCGATACATCGCCGTTGTGTCGAAGCCCTTTCCCTCGAAGTATTTGAGCTTGGTCATGTTGACCATCAAGCGGTCGGGATAGATGCAGGTGTCAGTATCGGCGGTGAAGGAGTTTTTCACCACGCCACTGGCGTCCCTGGCCCAGCCTTTCGAGCGATATTCAAAGCCGAGAAATTCCGCGCTCGAGAAGCCCGGCCAAATCTGGAAATAGTCTCCGAGCAGCCGCCAGCGAATCCGAGGGCCGGTCGAGATGTAACCCGACAGCAGCCATTCCCATTGCTGGGCATCCTCCGGGCCGAGCATTTCCCAATGCTTCGACTTGTCCCACATCGTCCGTGGCACGAGCGAATCATAGTCCGACGGCAGGGCGTATTTCATCTTCTGGAAATAGACCGTGGCGTTTGCCCCGCCGGCAGCGGAGAAGTCCTGGTTGAGCGTCACCTGCGTTGACGAATCGACCGAGACGATAAAGGCCGATTGATTGATCCCCGTGCCGATCGCTTGATAGGTCGAATCCAGCCCCGTCGTGGAAGGGATGCCGGTGATCGTCCGAGCGGACGTCGTCCAGTTGCCCGTCGTGGTGAGAAACTGCGTGTAGAAGAGATATGGGATCGTCATGGCTCGCCATGCATGAGCGCGCAGCAGCTCATAGCCGCAGGCGTTCATGAGGGCTAGCGTTTGCACCACGTCCTGATTGGCGTTCCCCGCGACCGACGCAGGCGCGGGGATTCCCAACTCATTGGCCGCCTGATCGACAAGCTGGAGCATAGTGCTGGACATGGCTTACGCCTCTGCGGACTTCGCCGGGCGCCCGACCTTGGGCTTTGCCATCAACTCGGCGATCATGGCTTTGACTTCCGCCAGTTCCGCCTTGGTGGCCTCAAGTTCGCTGGAGGAGGCTTTCTGGTTCTTCGCACCGAGATACGCCTTGGCCTTCTCGCGAAGACCAATGCCGCCCATGCCGACCTTCTGCGCCTGGGCGTCGGTCATCGTCGCCACCTGCTCCGCAGTCTGGAATTTCAGAATGGAGAGCTCGGCAAGCTGGTTTTCGCTCATGTCGTCGGGGCGGTCCTTGGCCCATTCCTGCAACGGGGTGCCGATGGCCTGGGAGCCGCTGTTCTGCATCTGGAAGTAGAGCCACTGGCGTGGAAACCGCTGCTTGTGGCTCTCCCGGACGGGCTGGTCGATGATGTTGGTCTTGTCGCCGGGAACCATGATGCGGACGAACGGCACCCCGACATAGGGGGCGCGGTCGTTGGCATAGAACTCGACGTGCAGGTGGGAATCGGCGTTGGGCGTATCGCTGTCCATGTCAGGCTCCTAAGAGTGAGATCCAAAGGGAATTGCTGAAACCGAAGAAAACCCGCCGCTTGCCGGCGGCGATCGATACCGAAGAATTTCCGTCGATGGTCGAGCCGGATTGCGGGTAGACGGTGAGGGCGTTGGCACCGTCGTTGGCAACAACGACGTCGGCGCCCATTTCCGTGGTCGGCAGAATGACCCCTGTTGAGGCGCCGGTGGTGGTGACGCGGTTGAACACAGAGGTCATGGCCAAGGCATCAGCGGCACTCGATCCAGTCGCAGTAAGCCCGGTTACCCCGTCGCCGCAGACACAAAGAGACGTGAGAGAATTGAGCCCGGAGGCGAGAACCCGCGACGGGATCATGACTGTCTCCCGACCAAGAACCGGGAATCGATTTCGCCTTCACGCTGCCATTGAACGGCGTAGCCCAGGCGAGTGAACAGACCCAGCCACCACGCATGAGGCCGCACGGTGAGGTGCAGACAATCACCAATGGTGACGCCGAATGAATCGGGGATGGTGCTGATCTGGAAAAACACCCGCTCGGCAGAGGCCATGATGTTGCGGATCACGGTTTCCACGTCCGACGTGGGGATGTGCTCCATGACATCTGTGCAAAAGCCGAATGAAGCCGATACCGGAATGGGCTGCGTCAAATCCGCCTGAACGAAAGGCAGATGGCGCGCTTCATCGTCGCGGCAATTGTCGGCAAAATCGACCAGCGTCACGTCGTAGCCAAGGGATGCCAGCTTGATCGAGGCTCGCCCCGTGCCACAGCCGAAATCGATGATTGGGCCTGTGGGCTTGGCCTTGTCCAGAAACTCCTCCACGGCGCTTTCCCCCGGCGCGCAGATGCGATACTCGGGCCGTTGCCACATGCGGCGATATTTCTCGCACTCGGTGAGGGTTTCCTTCGGCGCGTGGAAAATGTCGGGGAGAAGCCCGTCGCCATGCACCTCGATATGACAACCCGAGGCGATCAACGCGCGGGCGGTGTCCTGAAACTTCTCCGCCTGCAATTTCATGGTGAGCGACGTGAGGTAGGGCTTGCCGTTGAAATCCACATAGGCGCACGGCTCGCCGTCATTCATCGCCTGATGGAAGGCGTGACCATCGCCGTCCCGATGCGAAGAGTCATAGCCGTAGCAATGGAGATTCCGGAATCCCATGGTGAAGGCGAGGCAGGTTGCTGTGTTGCCGACAGATGCAGCGCCTCCAATGAGGGCATATGGGCCGTCATAATCCGGGAAAGCCTGTTCAATGCCGCCAATCTGCAAATGCCAGACTTGAGCATCTGGTGCCCGCTCGAAGCATTTCGGATGCACCTGCGAGGCGAACAGGTGCGCTTGCGCCGGGCCGATAAGATCGGCCGTCTGTTCCCGGGCATCGATCATCACTTGGTAATCGGCAAAGATGCCGTTGGCAGACAGGAACTTGGCCGCGCCGTTCATGGCGAAGATTGTGGCCCCGGCAGCGTGACGTTCGGTGATCTCGCCCAGCGACTCTTTCAGGCTCGGTCCAGACCCGCATAGGACGGCCACGCCGTCATGCTCGGGCTGAAGCGAAATCCACTTTCCCGGACGCCGGGAGTTGATGCGGATGTTGTCGAAAATCTGCTCGTCCGACGTATTGCAGACGAGATGCACCGGCAGGATCAGCGGCATTTCCGCGCCGGGATTCCAGTGCTTGATCTGGGTATTGTGATACGGCAGTTGCATGAAAGAAGGGGGCGAGTTTCCCCGCCCCCGTTCTCCTTAGGTCACGCGCCCCTGCATGTGCGGGCGGTTGATGACGACCTGGACCGTGGTCCGGCCGGCAGTCGCGGAGGCCACGGCGGCGACCAGCGCCCCCTCGACTTCCTTGCCCGAACCGGTTCCGGCAATCAGGCCGGTGGTCAGCACGCCAACCGCCGCATTGGCGGCGAGCGAGACCGTGCAGGTCTTGGCCACCACTGCAACACCGGAAATCTGATACCACCCGAAGGTGGTCGCAGCCGTGTTAGCGGACATCGCAATGGCGATCGGCTGGGGCTTGTTGGTCCCGACCGGCGCCAAAGCCGTGGTGAACGATGAGGTGTTGTAGGTCACAACCGAACCGACGGCCGTGCTGGCAACGCCCTTGAGGCAGATGAACTCCGCCGTGCCATACGTCGGATCGACCGCGCGAACGATCTTGCCGAGAGTGGCCGGGGGGGTCGGGATCGCCGCGGACTGGTTCGGGGGTGTGACACCCGAATCGACCTGAGCGATCTGCAACTGCCCGAGGACGGGATCGATGAAAGAGTAGGCCATTTTGTTTTCTCCTCTAGGCGATCAAAACGCCCTGGAACTGGGAACCACACGTGGTGATGTTCCCGGCCCAGCCGATCAGTTTGACGATGGCGTCCTGGTTGACCGCCTGGCGCTCGCCGCCAATCGGCACGAAGTTGCGATCCGCATGCGGCCGGAACTTGATGTACTTGGTGTTCAGGAACCACATGTGATTCGCGGTGGCGTCGGACCCGATACCGCCGTCGAGAACAACATCCGACGCCATCCCGGCCCCGAAGTATTTCAGCGACGCGAAACCGGCTCCGGCCATCGAGGAGCCGGACTCGGTGATACGCTGAATGCTCTGGAGGGATTGGAGATAGAAGCGGTAGTAGTTGTTGTCGGTGACGATCAGGTCGGGCTTGTCCGTTCCGCGGATGAGTTGCACGGCCAGGGCATCCATATAGGACTGGATGTTGGAGGCCGAGACGGCACCGCCGCCATCGGAGACGCCCGAGTATTTCACCGAGCGCCAGAACGTCCACGTCCCCCGGTCGATGCCGCCGTAAGTCCCCGACGAGGGGGCGTCCGGGACAGCGGCCGCGAGGCCGGTGATGTTCTTGCCCGAGTTGCCGGTGCCGTCGAGGTAGACATCCCCACCCAACCGGTTGGCGAGCTGGGCTTCCGCGACCTCCATGCGACCGTCGAGAAGATCGATGATGGCTTCCTTGCCCGAGTTCTGAATCATCTCCAGGCCCGAGATGGTGACGGCGGAGGCGTACTGGGTGATCGAGTACTGCGCCGCGCTGATCGGCGAGTTCTGCGACACGTTCAACACCTCGTAGCCGGAATAGCTGTTGGTGTTGTTCGTGTTCGGGTCGTTGTACATGATCTCTTCCAAGATCACGTTGCCGCCCGAGAAGGTCTTGATGTTGCCGCGCATCTTGAGTTTGGCAAGAAGCGCATTGTTGTTGGTCACGTTGTCGGCCAGATCACCACTGCGGCTCTGAATCGTCGTCGCAATGATGTCACTGACCGAACTGTTGGCGAATGCCATGTTCGGCTCCTGTGATCATCAAAGACGCGAATCGATGCTGCCGAACTGCTCGGCAAGCACTTCACGCCTGTTTTGCGCTTTGGGAGCCGTGTTGGAGCCGGGTGTGGACCCTCTGACACTCACCGCCGCCGACCGTGCAGACTTTGCGGCTTTATCTGCCGCCGCTCTTTTCTCCGCGTCCAATTTGGCCTGTGTGGCCTGGACCTCGGATTCAAAGAGCGTGTCGTCCAGTCGTAGTGCCTTCTTGTAGGCGTCGTCTAAGTTCTCGGCCTGTCCGCTCTGTAGGAGCGCGATCATGGTCGGGCGAACCGTCTCAAAATGCTCGTTCGCCTGAGCAAACTTCTGAATGTCGCTCATCAAGACTTGGTTTTGCGCTTCTTCCTCGCGCTCCCACCGGGTCTTGACCTCGCCGCGCAGCTTGTTCAACTCGTTCAGCAGCGCGTGGTAGTTGGGATCGACCGGTGCCACCTGTTGGGCCGCGCCGGTCAGTCCCCGTAAATCTACACCGTAATTTTGTGCTAATTTGACGAGATATGCAAGTTTTTCTTGTGGATGCCCGTTCCGCAGAATGTGGTCGGCGTTGAAGAACTCCTTGATGACTGTCGGCGCATCGACGCCAAGCCCTTTCATGAGCTGCGCGTAAGGCTCGATCACCGCCTGAATCTTGTCGGCAAATTCCGCTTTGGTGAGGAGCGGCTGAACGCCCGCCGCCATTTGCTCCTCGCGCTGGTAGGCGTATTCCTTCAAGCGGTCGTCGGCGGTGGCCCAGACCTCGTGGTAGTCCTTCTTCCACGACTTCGGCGGCCGCTTCCAGACAGGCTCTTGCGGGTCGGCTTCGATTTTCGGCGCGTCAACGGACTTCGCTTCGACCTTCGCGAACTTGCCGGTTTCGTCGCGGGCGCGCTCGCCGGCGGCCTTTGGTGCGGGTGCGGGTGCGGCTGGGGCTGGGGTTTGATCGATTGCGTCAAAGGCATCGCGCAGGGTGTCCCTGCGGTCTACTGGTTCGTCTGCGGGCGGAACTACTGTTCCTTCTTCGGATGCCATCCTGGCGTCTCCCTGTGGGGGTTAGCGTCGGTATTGCCGCTCAAGCTGGTTCATGATTTCGCCGGCTTGACTGTCGCTCATGGTTTTCAATTGCTCGCGCAGCACCGACCGGCGCTTCTCCCGGTCAAGCGGGGTGCGCTTCGTTTCCATCTTTTCGTTGCCAACCTCTTCGCAGCCGGCGGCTTTGGTGTCTTGCCGGAAGCGCGATTTGGAATCGTGGTATTTGCCAGTCACGGGGTGGAGGAGGCGGTCGGATAGGCTGTCGGAAATGACGTAGTGCTGGAACATGAAGTTGTCGCCGTGCTTTTCCACGACCTTCCCA
>Ga0207664_10000279_pt1 | contig 38781 bp, 33 predicted proteins | sample LARL83metaG_FD_184349 | JGI IMG/M metagenome (GOLD analysis project Ga0207664, IMG submission 184349) | Corn, switchgrass and miscanthus rhizosphere microbial communities from Kellogg Biological Station, Michigan, USA - LAR L8-3 metaG... | ecosystem: Host-associated > Plants > Roots >... | reverse complement strand
CGCGGCGCCGCTGCCAGCGCCGCGGCCAGGCACTCCTGCATGCTCAGCCCCGGCTGATCGCGCACCCGCAGGCAGCTCGCCACCGCCGGGACCAGCGACGCGCTCTGGCGCACCGGTTCGAGCGGTATGAACGCCACCTCGGCCGCCGGGCTACCGTGGCGTATCGCCTCGATGGCCAGCCGGGTCTTCCCGGCGCCGCCCGGCCCGACCAGGCTGACCAGCCGGGACGTCGCGATGATCTGGCTCAGTTCGGTGACTTCGGCGGCCCGGCCGATGAAGCTTGACCGGGCGACCGGCAGCCCCGCCGTGGGCGGGCCTTCGGCGGCGGCGCGCGCCTCGAACTCAACCAGGGCACGGCTGGCCCTGGCCGACATCTGGGTGCGACCGGACTCCCAGCGGTTGACCGTGGCGAAGGACACGCCCAGTTGCCGCGCGAGTTGTTCCTGGGACAAGCCCAGCCTGGTGCGCAGCCGCTGAATCCGTGCGGCCGGATCGGGGTCGCCACCCACGCCGAAAGCCTACGGCGCGGACAAGGCCCCCGCGACGAAGTCGCAGGGGCCGCAGGCCAGCGGGGGGTTCGGGGGGTCGTCCCCCGGGTCGGCACAGCTACGCTCCTTTCCATGCTCACCGACCTGCCGCTTGCCGAACTCCGCCGGTACGTCCCCGAGGTGGCCGAGCCGGCTGACTTCGACTCGTTCTGGTCCGACCAGCTGGACGCCGCACGGGCCGACGCCTGGGCACCCGAGTTCACCCCGGTCAGCACCGCGATCAGGTACGCCGCCGTGTTCGACGTGACGTTCTCCGGGTTTGCCGGGGACGCGGTCAAAGGGTGGCTGCTCGTCCCGCATGAGCGGGCGCCGCGCAGCGCGGTGGTCGTGGAGTTCATCGGCTACGGCGGCGGCCGCGGTGACCCGCTGGACTGGCTGCCCTGGAGCAGCGCCGGGTACGTCCACCTGGTCATGGACACCCGCGGCCAGGGCGGCGCGTGGCGCGGTGCGGACACGCCTGACCCCAGCGACGGCGGCGCGCCGAGCACCCCCGGGTTCATGACTCGCGGCATCGCCGACCCGCGCACGTACTACTACACACGGCTGTTCACCGATGCGGCCTGTGCCGTGGAAGCGGCGCTCAGCCACCCGGCCGCAGCGGGCCTGCCGCTGGTCACCACGGGGGGGAGCCAGGGCGGCGGCCTGGCGATCGCAGCGGCGCACCTGGCCCCGGGCGTCCGCGCGGCCATGCCCGACGTGCCGTTCCTGGCCCATCCCCGGCGAGGGACGGAGGTCACCAACACCCGCCCCTACGCCGAGCTGTCGGAGTACTGCGCCGTGCACAGCGACCAGGTGGAGACCGTGTTCCGCACGCTGTCCTACGTGGACGTGGTCAACCACGCGAAGCGGGCCCGGGCCCCGGCGCTGTTCTCCGCCGGGCTGGCCGACGACGTCACCCCGCCGTCCACGATCTTCGCCGCGTTCAACCACTACGCCGGGCCCAAGGACATCGCGGTGTACGAGTTCAACGGCCACGAGGGTGGCGGAACCCTGCACCTGCGGGCCAAGCTGGACTTCCTGGCGGCCACGCTGTCGGGGGACACTCGATGAGGCGAGCCTGGCCGATCGGCGCGGGGAGGCGGCGATGACACGACGGTGGCTACGCGCGGTCCCGGTGCTCTGGATCGGTGTGTGGGTGTTGCTTGCCGCCTCGGTCCCGGCCGGCGCAACGACCCTGACCTGGTCCGTCGTGCCCAGCCCCAACCCCGGGTCGGGGTACAACATTCTGAACGCGGTGTCGTGCACGTCGCCGGCCGCCTGCACCGCTGTGGGCTACGACCGCGCAGGCAACCCCTTCCATAATGTGATCGAGTCCTGGAACGGCGCCAAGTGGTCGGTGGTGCCCAGCCCCGCTCCGCCCGGGCCTGCCGTCGGCCTCAATGGCGTGTCCTGCGTGTCGGCGGCAGCATGCGTCGCGGTCGGCTCCTACGGAACCAGCAGCGGCGCGAGCAAGGCCCTCATCGAGTCCTGGAACGGCACGAGCTGGTCGGTGGCGCCGAGCCCGCACCCGGCGTCCAGCAGCACCATCCTGTATGGCGTGTCGTGCATATCGGCGGCCGACTGCACCGCGGTGGGCTCCTACTACCCCTTGAACAGCGGGCAGTTCCAGACCTTCGTCGAGTCCTGGAACGGCACCAAGTGGTCGGTGGTGCCCAGCCCCAGCCCGGGGTCGGAGTACAACGCTCTGAGTGCCGTGTCGTGTGTATCGGCGGCCGCGTGCACCGCCGTGGGCTCCCAGTACGAGACCCCCACGGAGCAGCGGACCCTCGCCGAGTCCTGGGACGGCGCCACCTGGTCGGTGGTGCCCAGCCCGAACCGGCCAAACGGCAACGCCCTTGATGGCGTGTCGTGCGTGTCGGCGGCCTCGTGCACGGCCGTGGGGTATCACGGAGACCGCCGTTTCAGCCGGACCCTCATCGAATCCTGGAACGGTGCCACCTGGTCCCTTGTGACCAGCCCCAACCCGGGGTCCGACGATAACAACCTCTATGGCGTCTCGTGTCCGTCGGCGGCCGCCTGCACCGCCGTGGGCAAGTACGCCACCCCCGGCGTCGAGCTGACCCTTATCGAGTCCTGGAACGGCACCAAGTGGTCGGTGACGCACAGCCCCAGCCCGGGGACCCGCGAAATGCTCAGCGGTGTGTCGTGTGCCTCCGCGGCCACCTGCACGGCCGCGGGCAGCAACGCGCGAAACTCTCAAACGCCTCAGGCAACCCTCATCGAGACCGGCCGCTGATTTACGAGCGGGTCACCGCCACGCTGTAGCCGAGGTCAAGCTCGGCCAGCCCGAGAAGGTGGCCCCAGCGCCGCTCCCAGACGCCGCTGTCGAGGTCGGTGCGCAGCCGGCTCATTCCCGCGGCGCGGTCCGCCGGCGGGATCAGCGACAGGGCAGACATCGGCCCCCACACCGCCGGGTCCAGGATGGCGCGCGGGCGCCGCCAGTACGCCCCGTTGAACCCGTCGGCACAGTCGCCGGGGATCGGCACCGGGATGACCTCCAGCGGGCCGAGCACCCGTTCCAGCTCGGCGACCTGCGTCTCCCGTGCGGCCTCCAGCCGCGCGGTCGCGGGGAAGTAATGGCCCAGCCACCAGGGCGGGCGCCGCCGCGGGTCGCACAGGAACAGCACCACGCGCCCGGCCACCCGGCGCATCTCGGCCAGGCCGCGGTCCCGGTCGGCCCAATGATGCATGGTGAGCACGCCCATGGCGGCGTCGAAGGCGCCGTCGGGGAACGGCAACCGCTCGGCGACCGCGCGCACCGCAGGGGCCGTGCCGGCGGGACGCTGGGCCAGCATGATGATGGACGGCTCGACCGCCACGACGCGGCGGCCGGGCGGCTCGTAGGAGCCGCTGCCGGCGCCCACGTTCAGCACGGTCCGTGCGCCGCCGAGAGCGGCCCATATCGGGGCCGCGATCCGCGGGTCCGTGCGCCGCCCCGTCGCGTAACGCTCGCCAATGCGGTCGTATACCGGTGCCCGGAATGTCGGCATCAAGTCAGGCTAACAACCGCTCCCAGTGCCGCCCGGAGGGGCCGGCCGGGGAGCCGTTGGGCGCGGGGCTCAGGCCAGGCGCCGCTCGGTCGCCCAGCGCGCGAGCTGATGGCGGGTGGACAGTTGCAGCTTGCGGAGCACCGAGGAGACGTGGGTTTCCACCGTCTTGATCGAGATGAACAGCTCCCTGGCGATCTCCTTGTAGGTGTAGCCGCGGGCGATCAGCCGCAGCACCTCACGCTCGCGCCCGGTGAGCTGGTCAAGCTCGGGATCGAGGGACGGGCGCTGCTGGCCGGGGCCGGGGCCGTTGGCGAAGGCGTCGAGGACGAACCCGGCCAGCCGGGGGGAGAACACCGCGTCGCCGGCCGCGACCCGTTTCACCGCGTCCACCAGTTCGGCACCGGAGATCGTCTTGGTCACATACCCGCGTGCTCCGGCGCGGATCACGGCGATGACGTCCTCGGGGGCGTCGGACGCGGACAGGGCGAGGAAGCGCACCTCCGGGTGTTCCGGCTTGAGCGCGGTCACCACGGCCTGGCCGCCGCCGCCGGGCAGGTGCACGTCGAGCAGCACCACATCGGGCAGGCACTCGCGGATCCCGGCGATCGCCGGTGCCACGTCGTCGGCTTCGCCCACGACCTCCACGCCGTCACCGAGTTCGGACCGCACCCCGGACCGGAACAGCGCGTGGTCATCCACGATGAACACCCGCGGCCTGGTATCGCTCATGCCTGGCTCGCCTCGGTGACGTTGCGGGGCATGGTCAGCGACACCTCGGTTCCCTCACCGGGGGCGCTGCGGATGGCGGCGTTGCCGCCGCGGCGGGCCATCCTGGCGCGCACCGACTCGGCCAGGCCCTTGCGGTCGGCGGGCACCGTCTCCGGGTCGAACCCCTTGCCGCGGTCCCGGACGAATACCGACACCTCGGCCGGCTCCACCTCGGCGAAGATCGAGATGACGTTGGCGCCCGACCACTTCGCGGCGTTGACGGTCGCCTCCCGCGCGGCCGCGAGCAGCGCGGTCAAGTCGTCGTCCAGCGGGCAGTCGCCCACCAGGACGACCTCGACGGCCACCTCGTGCTGTGCCTCCACCTCCTGCTGGATGAGCCGGACCCCGCCAGCCAGCGTCGTGGCCGCCTCGTCGATGGTGCCGGGCGGCCTGCCGTCGAACAGCCAGGAGCGCAGTTCCCGCTCCTGGGCCCGGGCCAGCGCGACCACCTGCTGCGGCTGATCCGCGCGGCGCTGGATCAGCGCCAGGGTCTGCAGTACCGAATCGTGTACCCGGGAGGCGATGTCGGCACGTTCTTCGGCCCGGACCCGGGCCTGCCGTTCCACCACCAGGTCCCGCGCGATCCGCAGCCACCACGGGCCGAGCAGCACCACGATGGCGGAGATCAGCAGCGCCACCCCGGCCAGTGGCTGCAGCAGCGCGATGTTCTCGTGCGCGGACCCCAGCGCGGCGATGCCACCGGCCAGCAGGATCACCGCGACGGTCAGCCGCAGGATCAGCCCGGTGCGCCGGGAGCCGGTGGTCAGGCCGAGTAGCGGCTGGGCCTGGCGGCGCATCATCGCCTGCTCGTCCTCGGCGGCGTTGCGCCAGATCAGGACGAGTCCCGCCAGGACGATGGCCAGCGGGAAGATCAGCGAGCCGAGCCAGCCGGCCTTGAATGCCGAGGCCAGGATGCGCACCAGGATCAGCACGGACCACAGGCCCGCGACGAGCGCCAGCCCGCGCCGGTCGGCCAGTGCCTTGCCGGCCAGGCCGTGCTCCGTGCCGGTCATCGGGATAAGCATCCAGGCGACCACGTAGACGGCCGCGACGAAGCCACCGGAGAGCACGGCGGCGACGACGAGCACGATCCGCACGGTGGTGACGTCGCGGCCGATTCTGGCCGCGATGGCGGCCGCCACCCCGCCGATCAGGCGGTCCTCCCGCGGGCGCCGCAGCGCGCCACCGGGCCGCCTGCTCCAGCGCCCCGGGCCGTGCCGGCGGAAGTGCCAGGGCGCCTGCTCCTGATCCCGGGGGCCCTCGGCCGGCGGCGCGCTAGAGCCGCCCGCGGCGCGGGCGGTCTCCCAGGGCGGCCTCCAGCCTGCCGGTTCCTCCACGAAACCATCATCGCGCCTCGCGTGCCCGCCCGGCTATCCGGGCGAACCCTGATCCTCCCCCGCAGACATCAGGGTCGGATCGGGGGTCTTCCCGATACCCGCGCGCGGCCCGCTCGCCCAGGCTGGAGGCATGAACACCACCGCAGAAGCAAGCACTCACACCATCGACCAGAGTCGGCCCCAGCCGCTCCGCCGCCCGACCAGCGACCGGATGATCGCGGGGGTCGCCGCCGGAATCGCCAACTACCTGGGCGCCGACGTCACCATCATCCGGATCGTCCTCGCCGTGCTGACCTTCGTCGGCGGCGCGGGCGTGCCCATCTACCTCGCCTGCTGGCTGCTGATCCCGGAAGAGGGATCCGATCAGTCGATCGCCGGCGGCTTCGTCCAGTCCCGGCAGACCCGGTCGCTCTGAGCCAAGGAGGCCCGCACCATGCCAGCGCCGTACAATCCGCCATGGGGGCGCGGATCGTCAGGCCAGCGTCCCACCCCCGACCCGAACATCCGGGTCTCCCACGCTGAGCGCACCGAGGTCGCCGACCGCCTGTCCAAGCACTACGGCGACGGGCGGCTCGACGAAGAGGAGTTCAACGAGCGCCTCGACCGGGCCATGAAGGCCAAGACCCGGGGCGACCTGGACGGCCTGTTCGACGACCTGCCGGGCGACGGGCCACCCCCGCCGCCGGCCGGGCCCTCGGCGCCACCGATGGTGCGGCCGCCACGCCGGCACAGCCCGGTGCCGCGGGTCGTGTTCCTCGCGTTCGTCGCGATCGTCGCGATCATGGTGGGACAGGCTCTCGCCGGGCCGCTGTTCGCCTTCCCGTTCCACGTGGGGGGATGGCCGTGGGGCTGGGGGTTCCATGTCCCCTGGCTGCTGATCGGGCTCGTGGTGTTCCTCTGGTACCGCTTCGCCAGGCGCCGTCCCTAGCCTCCCGCCCGTCACGCCCGCCAGCGTCCCGCTCCGCTGGCGGGCGTGGCCGTGTCATCCTGGAACCCGCGAACCGGCCGTAGCAGACTTTCCTCCCGTACCGGCACACACCCGAAGACCCACCCAGGACATGACCCTCGCCAGCCGTTTCATGGGGCAGGCGCTCAAGCTGCCGCCCGCCACGAGCAGGACCATCGACGTCGATCGTGACCTGCGTGTTCCCATGGGGGACGGAGCGGTGCTGCTCGCCGACCGGTATGCGCCGCGGGCCCGGCCCTGGCCGCTGCGGCCGCCGCCGCCGCTGGTGCTGGTCCGCTCGCCGTACGGGCGGCGCCGGTCGTGGGGGCTGCTGTTCGGCCGCCTGCTCGCCGAGCGGGGCTTCCAGGCCGTGATCCAGAGTTGCCGCGGCACCTTCGGTTCGGGCGGCACGTTCGACCCGTTCGGGCCCGACGAGCACGACGACGGCCTCGCCACGGTCGCCTGGCTGCGGAAACAGCCGTGGTATCCCGGTTCCTTCGGCACCTGCGGCCCGAGCTACCTCGGCATGACCCAGTGGGCGATCGCCGCGGCCGCGGGGCCTGACCTCGGCGCGATCGCCGCGCAGGTGACCACCGCCGACTTCCGCGCCCCGTTCTACCCGGGCGGGTCGTTCTCGCTGGACACGTCGATGAGCTGGATGTGCCAGGTGGCGGGGCAGGAACGGCCGCTCGCGGCGCTGCGGAACCAGCTTGCCGAGCGCGGCAGGCGCCCGCTGCTGAACCACCTGCCGCTGCGCGACCTCGACCGGCTGGCCACCGGCCACGGCGTGCCGTACTGGCAGGACTGGCTGGCCCACGACGAGCCGGGCGACGAGTACTGGAAGGGCCGCAGCTTCGCCGCGACGCGCGGTGAGGTGAGCGCCCCGGTCAGCATGGTCGGCGGGTGGCACGACTTCTTCCTGCCGCTGCAACTTCGCGACTATGCGGCGCTGCGCGCCGCGGGCCGGGATCCCTACCTGCTCATCGGCCCGTGGCGGCACGCGGACCAGGAGGCCGCGCAGGCGTGGCTCGCCGACACCCTGGCCTGGATGCGCGCGCACCTGGCCGGGGACCGCACCGCGCTGCGGCCGCAGCCGGTACGGATCTTCGTCACCGGCGCGGACGAGTGGCGTGACCTGCGCGCCTGGCCGCCGGAGACCCGGCCGCACCGCTGGCACCTGCATCCCGACGGGGTGCTCGCCCAGGCCGCGCCGCCTCAGGCGGATCCGGACCGGTACACCTACGACCCGGCGGACCCAACACCGAACCTGGCCGGGCCGACGGGCCTGACCGGCCGGGCCAGGGTGGACAACCGCGCCCTCGAAGCCAGGCCCGACGTGCTGACCTACACCAGCGCCCCGCTCGCCGGGGACCTGGAACTGGCCGGGGAGGTGGTGGCCGACCTGTTCGTCACCTCCAGCCGGGAGCACACCGACTTCTTCGCCCGGCTGTGCGACGTGGGCCCGTCGGGCAGGTCGGAGAACATCTGCGACGCGCTGCTGCGGCTGGTGCCGGGACGCCCGGAGCGGCAGCCCGACGGCACGATCCGCGCCAGGTTCACGCTCTGGCCGGCCGCGCACCGCTTCGCCCGGGGGCACCGGCTCCGGCTCCAGGTGTCCAGCGGCGCCCACCCCAGGTACGCCCGCAACCCCGGCACCGGCGACCCACTCGGCACCGCGGTCAACCTGGTGCCCGCGCAGCAGCAGGTGTTCCACGACCCGGGCCACCCGTCCGCGCTGACCCTCCCGGTCCCGCTCTAGCGCCGGGCGGTCACCGGCTAGGCAATTCCAGGTAGTCGAGCGCCGCACGGACGCCCGCTCGCTCGATCGGTACGCCGGCCAGGGCCAGCCCCATCTCGACACCGCACAACGTGCCCGCCAGCATCAGGTCGCCCAGATCGCCGAGGTGCCCGATGCGGAACGCAAGGCCTGCCAGCCTGCCGAGGCCGGCGCCGAGTGAGGCGTTGTAGCGGTCGAGAACGATCTCCCGCACCCGGTCGGCGTCGCAGCCAGCGGGGACGAGCACCGCGGTGAGCGTGCCGGAGTACTCGGCCGGGTTGCGGCACACCACGTCCAGGCCCCAGGCCCGGACGGCGCGGCGGGTGGCCTCGGCGTGCCGCCGGTGCCGGGCGAACACCGCGGGCAGCCCCTCCTCGCCGAGCATGGCGAGGCTCTCCCGGAGCCCGTAGAGCAGGTTGGTCGCAGGCGTGTAGGGGAACAGCCCGGTGTCCGCGGCGTCCAGCAGCGGCTGCCACGCCCAGTAGCTCCGTGGCAGCCTGGCCTGGCGTGCGGCGTCGAGCGCCTTCGCGCTGACCGCGTTGAGGCCCAGGCCACCGGGCAGCATCATGCCCTTCTGCGAGCACCACACGGTGACATCGACACCCCATTCATCATGCCGGTAGTCAATGGATCCGAGCGATGAAATAGCATCCACAATAAGCAATGCCGGATGCGCCGCGGCATCGATTGCCGCGCGGATTTGTTGAATGCCGCTTTCTACGCCAGTGGACGTCTCGTTGTGCACCACGGTGACCGCCTTGACGGCGTGCCCGGCATCGGCGGACAGCCGCTCGAACACCTGCTCAGGCCGCACACCGGAGCGCCAGTCACCGGGCACAAGGTCCACGTCGAGCCCCAGGCGCTGCGCCATGGCGGCCCACAGCACGGCGAAGTGCCCGGTCTCGAACGCGAGCACCTTGTCACCCGGGGAAAGCGTGTTGACCAGGGCGGCTTCCCAGGCGCCCGTGCCCGAAGACGGGTAGAGCGCCACCGGCCGGGCGGTCCCGGCCAGGCTCGCCACCCCGCTGAGCACCTCGCGGGCCAGGCGGGCGAACTCCGGGCCCCGGTGGTCGATCGTGGGCGCCGCCATCGCGCGCAGCACCCGGTCCGGGACATTCGTCGGGCCGGGGACCTGCAGAAAATGCCGGCCACTTCGGTGATTCATTGTCCTATTATGTAACCCGGAGGCCGGTCATACTCGAGCGAGGGGGAATTAGCATTAAGGATTCCGCGTCCGCGCCCGGCACCAGGGAACTGGCGGCGGCGCTGCGCCACGCGACGAGCGGCGGGGTGCGGTTCGACTCCTACAGCCGGCACCTTTTCTCCCGTGACGCGAGCATGTACGCGATCGAGCCGCTCGGCGTGGTGTTCCCCCGGGACGGCGACGAGGCCGCCGCGGTGGTGTCCACCGCCGCCGAGTTCGGCGTGCCGGTGCTGGCGCGGGGCGCCGGGACCAGTCTGGCGGGGCAGGCCGTCGGGCGCGCGGTGGTGATGGACTTCTCCAGGCACATGAACCGGATCCTCGCGATCGACGGCGAGGCGCGGCGCGCGCGGGTACAGCCGGGAGTGGTGCAGGAGCAGTTGAACCTGGCGGCCGCCCGGCATGAGCTCATGTTCGGCCCGGACACCTCGACCAGCAACCGGGCCACGCTCGGCGGGATGATCGGCAACAACTCGGCGGGCAGCCATTCGGTCAGGTACGGCATGACCGTCGACCACGTGCTCTCGCTGGACGTGGTCCTGTCCGACGCGAGCCCCGCGGCGTTCGGCGTGCTGCCGGTGGCCGAGATCGCCGCGCGGGCCGCCCGGCCGTCGCTGGAAGGCACGATCTGCCGGGAACTGCCGCTGCTCGCTGAGCGGAACGCCGAGGCCATCGCCACCGGATACCCGCGGTTCTGGCGCCAGTCTGGCGGGTACCGGCTGGACCGCCTGTCCGGCCGCGGCGGGCCGGGCGGCATGGACCTCGCCAGATTCCTGGTCGGCTCGGAGGGAACCCTGGTCACGGTGATTGCGGCGGACGTCGCCCTGGTGCCCGCCCCGCGGCACCGGGTGATCGCGGTGGGCCACTTCACCTCCGCCGAGGCGGCGATCGACGCGACCGGGGACGCGCTGGCCTGCGACCCCGCCGCGGTCGAGCTGATGGACCGCGCCATCCTGGAACTGGCCCGCACCAAGCTGGAGTACCGGGAACTGTCGTCGATACTGTCCGGCGACCCGGGTGCGCTGCTGTTCGTGACGTTCTTCGGGGACACCGAGGCGGAGGCGGCCGCCGGCCTGGACCGGCTCGACGCGCTGTGGCGGCGGCACCGGCACGGCTATCACACCCTGCGGGCGCAGGCCGCCGCGGATCAGGCGGCGCTGATCAAGGTGCGCTCAGCGGGCTTGGGCCTTCTCATGGCGGCCACTACCGGGGCCCGCCGTCCGCTGGCGTTCGTCGAGGACACCGCGGTCGACCCAGCCGTGCTCGGCGCCTACACACGCCGGTTCCGTGAGGTGCTCAGCGCCCACGGCCTGTCCGCGGGCTTCTACGGGCACGCCTCGGTCGGCTGCCTGCACGTCCGCCCGTTCGTGGACCTGACCGAGCCTGGACAGGTGCAGACGATGCGCGCGGTCGCCGAGGAGATCCGCGACCTGGTGCTCGAGTTCGGCGGCGTCAACTCCAGCGAGCACGGCGACGGACTGGTCCGCAGCGAGTTCAACCGCGCGGTGTTCGGTGACCCGCTCTATGCGGCGATGTGCGAGGTCAAGCGCCTGTTCGACCCGGATAACCGGATGAACCCCGGCAAGATCACCGATGCCCCGCCGATGACGAGCAACCTCCGCGAGGCGGCCCGGCCGGCCGGCGGCACCTACATCAGCAGGATCGGCTTCCCTGACGGCATGCGCGGGGCGGCGGACCGGTGCATGAACATCGGCCTGTGCCGCAAGAGCGCGACCGGTGTGATGTGCCCCTCCTACATGGCCACCCTCGACGAGGAGCACTCCACCAGGGGCCGGGCGGGCGCTCTGGTGAAGGCCTTGAGCATGCCCGACCCGCGGGCGGCGCTCGGCGATCGGCGGCTGCACGAGATCCTGGACCTCTGCCTGGAGTGCAAGGCCTGCAAGAGCGAGTGTCCGCTCGGCGTGGACATGGCCTCGCTCAAGACCGAGGCCCTGGCCGCCTACCACGACCAGCACGGCGTGCCGCTCCGCTCCCGCATGTTCGGCTCGGTCCGGGCGCTGAACCGGATGGGCTCCGCGACCGCGCCGCTGGCCAACCTGCTCGGCGGCGTGCGGCCGGCCAGGCTGCTGGCGCAGCGCTGGCTGGGGGTGGCCGCGGCCCGGCCGCTGCCCCGGTTCCAGCGGCAGCACCTGGCCAGGTGGCATGCCCGCCGCCCGGCGAACCCGGGCGCGCAGGGCGACCTCGTCTTCCTCGCCGATTCCTTCACCAGCTTCACCGAGCCCTCGGTGCCGCGGGCCGCCATCGAGCTTCTGGAGGCCGCCGGGTGGACCGTGCGGCTGGAGGCGGCGGCCTGCTGCGGCCGCGCCAGCCTGTCCAAGGGCCTGGTCGGCCAGGCCCGTGACCGGGCCGGCAACCTCGTGGACCGGGTGGCCGGCCGTGGCCCGGTCGTCGGCGTGGAGCCGTCCTGCCTGCTGACGCTGCGCGACGAGTACCCGGCGATCCTGCCCGGCGATCCCCGCGCCCAGGCGGTCGCCACGCTGCCCGAGGAACTGCTGCTGCAGGCGATCGCCGATGGCCGCCTGGCGCTGCGCCCGATGGCGGGCACGCGGATCCTCTTCCACGGCCACTGCCACCAGAAGGCGGTCACCGGCACGGCCGCCACCGTGGCGCTGCTGCGCGCGATTCCCGGGGCCGAGGTCACCGAGGTGGACGCCGGCTGCTGCGGCATGGCCGGCTCGTTCGGCTTCGAAGCCGAGCACTACGACCTGTCCATGCGAATCGGTGAGCTTCGGCTGTTCCCCGCCGTCCGCGCCGAGCCCGCCGCCACGGTCATCGCCGCGTCCGGCGTCTCCTGCCGCCAGCAGATCGCCCACGGCACCGGCCGCGCCGCCCGCCACCCGCTGGAGATCGTCCGGAGCGCGCTGGCTCATGGCCAGGGAACTGCCGGGCGGGCCGAATAGTTCGGTCATCGGGGGCAAGTGAGACAGGGCGATGGGCCCGCCCTAGGGAGGTTCACCGGTGGCTGACGAGACGGGACAGCCTGGCGTGCAGGCGGCCGCGCGCGGCGCGGCCGGCGGCGACAAGCAGGGGGCAGGCGAGCAGGAGGCAGACGGGCGGGGGGCAGGCGCGCAGGGTGCCGACGGCGAACATGGGGGCGACGGCGGCGGGCTGGAGCACGACAGCCGGCGAGCCAAACTGATCGCGGCGGCCCAGGCCCGGTGGATCTCCACCCTCACCGACCTGGGCGGCCGCAACACCCTGCTGTACTACAAGGACCGCAGGGCCGGGACCCTCGACCTGGCCGGCGCCGACCCGGACTCCCTCGAACGGTTCTGCCGGACCGGGTCGATTAGGCTCACCCGGCTGTTCGGCGACGCCGACCTGCGGGCCGACGCGATCCGCCGGGTCCAGGCGATCTACCGCAAGGCCAGGGAACTGCAGGAGGAGCGCGGCATCCGCGCCGCCTACCTGGCCACCGGGATGGCGCGCTGGGACGAACTGTTCCTCGAGCCGGCCGCGCCGGTGCTGCTCCGCGGCCTGACCATCACCCCCACCAGGGCCAGGCACGATGACTTCGACCTCGGCCTGGACGAGGAGGCCGAGGTCAACCCGGTGCTGCTGCACAAGCTGGCCAGCGTGTTCGGCGCGGCGACCGAGGAACTCGCGGCCGAGCGCGGCGACCGGCTCATCCGGGCCCTTTGCCGTGCCGCCGCGGCGGCTGAGGTCCCCGGCTTTGAGATCCGCCCACGCCAGGTCATCGGCACCTTCACCTACGCCAAGCTGCCCATGGTCCGTGACCTTGAAGCCGCCGGTGACCTGCTCGGCGACAGCGATGTGGTCGCCGCCATCGCCGGCGACATCGAGGCGCAGGAACTGCTGAACGGCGACGACGCGGCCGAGCCCGTGCTCGACGCGCCGGACCAGGACTACTCGGTCCTGGACGCCGACTCCTCGCAGCGCAGCGCGATCGGCGCGGTGCTGTCCGGGCACAGCCTGGTGATCCACGGGCCGCCCGGCACCGGCAAGAGCCAGACCATCGCCAACCTGATCGCCGCCCTGGTGGCCCGGGGCCGCAAGGTGCTGTTCGTCGCCGAGAAACGCGCCGCCATCGACGCCGTGCTCTCCCGGCTGAAGAGCGTCGACCTGGGTGAGGCGGTGCTCGACATCCACGAGGGCACGAGAGACAGGCAGCGCATCGCCCGCGACCTCGGCGACACCCTGGACCTGGCCCAGCGGACGGAGGCCCCGGAGGGCGCCGGCCTGCACCGGCGGCTGGTCGACCGGCAGCGGCGGCTGAACGAGCACGTCGCAGGGCTGCACCAGGCACATGAGCCGTGGGGCCTGACGCCGTTCGAGATCCAGTCGGCGCTGCTTGGCATACCGGAACAGGCGCACACCCAGGTGCGGCTGGCCGCCCCCGAGCTGATCACCGCCGACCGCGCCGACCGGATCCGCGACGAACTGCGTGAGTTCGCACACCTCGGCGGGTTCGCCATCCGCCCGGCGAGCACGCCCTGGTACGGCGCGCGGCTGCCCACCACGGAGGCGTCGCGGCACGCCTGCGACCTGGCGGCCAGGCTCAGCAGCCACAGCATTCCCATGCTCGTACACCACTGCCGCAGGGCCGCGGAGGAGACCGGCTTGCGGCCGCCGGGCAGCTACCAGGAGGCGGCCGGGATTATTTTGCTTTACGCATCAATCGCACAGACCCTGACGACGCTGGACGCCGGCGTGTACCGGGCTGGCCCGGAGCGGCTCGCCGTGGCCTGTGAGGAAGGCAAGGGCCTGAAGTTCCGCGAGCGTCATGCGCTGCGCAAGCAGGCCCGTGCGCTATGGCGGGGAGCCGGTGCGGCCGAGCCGTCCAAGGAGGAACTGGCCGCGGCGTTCGGCGAGGCCGCCCGCCAGCTCGCCGAATGGCAGGAACTGTGCACCGGGGCTGGCGTGCCGGTCCTCCCGTCCGCCTATGCCGAACTGGCCGGCCTGGCCGCCGAGGTGGACGGGCAGCTCACCGCGCTGCGTGGCTACATCCGGCTGCCCGCGGACCCCGAGCCGCTGCTCGCCGAGCTTGCGGCCGACCGGGAGACCGCCTGGAAACTGCCCAGGCTCTACGAGCTGGGCACCGGGTTCGACGAGAGCGGCCTTGGCGCGCTGCTCGACGAACTGGCCCGCAGGCAGGCCACGCCGGACCTGGCCGCGGCCGCGTTCGACCAGGCCTGGTACACCACGATCCTGGACCGGGTCCGGGTCGCCGACCCGCGCTACGCGGCTCACCGCGGCGGCGCCCTGGACGAGATCGCCAGCGATTTCCGGGTCCGCGACGTGCAGCACCTGTCCGCCAACCGGGCCCGGGTGCGCCGCGCCTGGGCGCAGCAACTCCGGGAGGCAACCGACCGGCACCCGCTGCAGGCCAGGGTGATCCGCAAGCAGGCCGCACTGCGCCGGGGGCACCTGCCGCTGCGCCGCCTGGTGGACCAGGCGCACGACGTGCTGTTCGCGCTCAAGCCCTGCTGGGCCGCGTCACCGCTGATCGTCAGCCAGGTGCTGCCCGCCGCCCGGCTGTTCGACGTGGTCATCTTCGACGAGGCGAGCCAGATCATCCCGGCCGACGCCATCCCGTCGATCATGCGCGGCCACCAGATCGTGGTCGCCGGGGACGACAGGCAGCTACCGCCGACCAACTTCTTCCGCCAGATCGGCGACGAGGGCGAGGACGGGGCGGAAGACGAGGACAGCCTGGTCTCGTTCGGCGCGGGCTTCGAGTCGGTGCTCGAGGCACTCCGGCCGCTGCTGCCCACCTGGCCGCTCGCCTGGCACTACCGCAGCAGGGACGAACGGCTCGTGGCGTTCTCCAACACGCACATCTACGGCGGCGCGCTGACCACCTTCCCCGGCGTGCTCCGCGACGACTGCCTGCGCCACGTCGTGGTCGCCCAGGGCCCGGAGCCCGGCCAGGAGGTGTCGGTCACGGCGGAGGTCGAGCAGGTGGTCGAGCTGATCCTGGAGCACGCGCGGGTACGGCCGCACGAATCACTCGGCGTCATCGCGCTCGGCATCAAGCACGCGGATCGTATCGATACGGCTTTGCGCGGTGCGCTGGCAGCACACCCGGGCCTTGAGGGATTCTTCGCCGAGGACCAGCCCGAGCCGTTCTTCGTGAAGAACCTGGAGCGGGTGCAGGGCGACGAGCGGGACGCGATCATCCTGTCGATCGGGTACGGCAAGCACCCGGACGGCCGGATGCGCTACCAGTGGGGCCCGCTGCTGCGCGACGGCGGGGAGCGCCGGCTGAACGTGGCCGCCACCCGCGCCAAGCACCGGCTGACCCTGGTCAGCTCGTTCTCCAGCCACGACATCGACCCGGACCGGGTGACCAAGGCGGGTGCCCGGCTGCTGGCCGACTACCTGGAGTACGCAAGCTCGGGTGGGACTGCCGTTGGGGCGTCGGGCTCGGACCAGCTGAACCCGTTCGAGGCCGATGTCCGCGACCGGCTCGCCGAGTTCGGCATCACCGTCGTGCCGCAGTACGGTGTCGGTGGCTATCGCATCGACTTCGCGGCGGCGCACCCGCAGGACCCGGACCGGATGGTGCTGGCGATCGAGGCCGACGGCGCCTCCTACCGGCAGTCGGGCAGCGTGAGGGACCGTGACCGGCTGCGCGGGGAGCACCTGCAGCGGCTCGGCTGGAGCTTCCACCGGCTGTGGTCCACGAACTGGTTCTACGATGCCAAGGCCGAGGTGACCAAGCTGCGGGACGCCTACGACCGGGCGGTGGCCGCCGCCGACGAGGCCGCGCCGCCGGCCCCGCCCGCCCCGGAGCCGCCACAGCCGGAGGAACCCGCGGCGGCCCCGGGACAGGAGCTTGACATCAGCGGCCGGCCGGGGCCGGTGACGCGAAGTTCACCGTGATCCGCCGGAATCCCAGGGAACCGAGCATCCCGTTGAGCATGCCCCTGGTGTTCCGCTCGGCCTCGGCAAGCAGCGGGCTGCGCCTGGCCGCCGTCTGGATCCGTTGCTGGGCGGCGATGTAGACCTGCTGCTGGCTGTTCGGGTTGCCGCCGAAGAAGTTCCCGATCCGGGTCAGCAGGCCCTGCTGCTGCGCGTACACGTAGGACTGCTTCACGTTGAGCACGGCCGGTTCGAGCTGTGCGTGCGGCAGCGTGACCGTGACCGCGGTGCGGTTCGCCGACACCCGGATCGCGTTGCCCTTGAGGCCGGAGAAGTTGACGAACGCGATGTCCGTGCCCTGCCCGATGAACAGGGTTTGGCTGCCCTGCAGGAAGGACGGCAGCAGCGAGTGCTGTTCCAGGTCCACCACGACCTGGAACGAGCCGCTGGCCGCTTCGTAGCGGCTGAGCGCGGTGATGGACTTGAGCAGCACCGGACCGCTGGTCACCGTGGTCTGCTCGGCGAACGGGTTCCGCAGCCGCGGCAGCAGGTGCACCGCGGACAGCGCGACGGCCAGCACGGCCACGGCCACCAGCGCGGCCGCGACCGCGACGAGCCGGGCCAGTAAGCTCTGGCCGGGTCGGATGCGCAACATCGGCTGCCTCCTTTGCCGCCGGGCGGGAATGGCGCGCCCGCTCACTACCCGCGCAACGGTGAATGATTCCCGCGCTCCGGGGTACCCGGGAGATCGTGCCCCGCGTAGCCTGGCACGGTCCCGGCGGGAGGCGACATGCTGAGGTGGTACGGCCGCCGTGAGGGGCGGCGCATCCCCAGGCTGGTGGGCTGCCTGATCTGGCTCATCGCCCTAATCGTCATCCTCATCGTGCTGTCGCTGCTGTTCGGCGGGTTCACCAAGGGCACCAAGGTCAGCGGGGCGGCCCCGCTGGTCCCGCGTGCCGTAGCCCAGCACGCCAGCCTGCCGCCGCGGTGACCGCGACGAGGATTCCCGCGCCGAGGAACACCGGGCGGGGGTCGCCGATGGCCGCCGCCAGCGAGCCCGCGATGACCACGCCCAGCGGGTCGGCGGTGAGGAACAGCAGGCGCACGGTACTGGTCACCCGGCCGAGGAGTTGACGCGGGACGATGAGCTGCCGGTAGGTCCGGTTGGCCAGGCTGGCCACGGTGATCGCCCACAGGTACGCCAGGTTGGCGGCGGCGAGCGTGACCAGCGAGTGGGTGACGCTCACCGACCCGAGCGCCAGCCCGCTGGCCGCGACCGTCAGCACGACCAGGCGGATCTGCCCGAACCTGCCCGCCAGCCAGCTAGCGGACACGGCACCGGCGACGCCCCCCAAGCCGCCCGCGGCGACCACGGCGCCGACCCCCGCCGGGCTCAGCCTGAGGGTGTCCCTGGCGTAGAAGAACAAGAGCTTCTCCGTGGCCAGGCACAGGTTCACGATGATCTGCACCACGGTCATGATGACCAGCACCCGGACCGAGAGCAGGTAACCGATGCCCGCACGGAAATCGGCGGCCATGGCGTCCCACCCGCCTCCCCATCCCCCTTCACGCCCGGTCCGGCGGGAGGTATGCGGCACATTCCTCTGCACGGCCAGCAGCGTGGCCAGCGACACCCCGAACGTCACGGCGTTCGCGAGCAGCGCGGCGCCAAGTTCGCCAGCAGCGGCGAGCACGCCCACGACGGCCGGGCCGGCCACCAGCGCCGCCTGGCTGGCCAGCTCGAGGGCGGAGTTCGCCCGGATCAGCCGGGGCCCGGGGAACAGGTCCTTCACCACGATGACCAGGGCCGTCTCGAAGAACACCGAGGCCGCCCCGGCGGCCAGGGCGATCGTCATGATCACCCAGAGCCGCGCGGCGCCGGTCAGCCAGAGCAGGTACAGCCCGGCAAAGGCGATGGTGCGCGCGGCGTCCGTGACGACCAGCACCCGCCAGGCGTCGAGCCGGTCGACCAGGACCCCGGCGGGCAGGCCCACGGCCAGATAGCCCAAGGTCACCGAGGCCGCGGACAGCGCCGAGATCAGCGGGCTGCGGGTGAGGCCGAGCACGAGCAGCGGAATGGCCAGGACGGCCAGGCCATCACCGAGCAGCGACACCGCCTGCCCGGACAGAAAGACCCTGGATGGCCAGCTCATCCCCCCACGGCGCCAGCTCACCCCCTCATGGTGTCGGAAGCGGAGCACGCGATGGCGTAGCCGCGGGTGATCGTCTCGGTGATGGCGGCCGTAGGCGCAGCGCGCGGCCTAAGGCGGCCTAAGGCGGCTTAGACCGCCTTAGGCAAGCTCAGAGCCTGGAATTAGGGCGTACGTCCGATGCCATGCCTGGTGCCTTACGGCGATTCTCGATGGTGCGGGACCGGAAGGCGGAACCGCATCGAGGAGGCCTGAAATGAATTCCTACATCTCGCTGGCCCTGGCCGCGGAGCGGGCCAAGGACATGCAGAGTGACGCCGCCATTGCCCGGTACCACAGGGAAGCCCGGCGAGCTCGGCGGGCAGCCCGCCGGACGCGGGTGACCGAGCAGACCGTGCACGGCCAGGCGCCCGACAGCTACGAGGACTTCCTGTGCCAGACGGCCAAGTCGGCGATGACCGAGCCGACCGCCGCCGGACGTTCGGCGGGGCAGCCAGTCCGGTAGTAGAAGCTAGGACTCGGCGCGGCCGGCCGGCAGCCCGAGGCCCTCGGCGTGAGCGATCGCCGCGGCTTCGGTACGGCTGGCCGCGCCCAGCTTGGCGAGGATGTTCGACACATGCACGCTGGCGGTCTTCGGGGCGATGAACAGCTCCGTCGCGATCTCCCTGTTGGTGCGGCCCGTGGCCAGCAGGCGAAGTACCTCGGACTCGCGGGCGGTGAGACCGTGCAGCACGTTCACCTGGCTGCCCGGCCGCTCCTGCTCGCGGGACAGCCGCCCCCGGCGGCCCAGGGCGGTCAGCGCGGCGAGCAGTGGCCGGGCGCCCAGGCGCTCGGCCGTCTCGATGGCAAGTCGCCACTCGTGCTGCGCCTCGTCGCGGCGGCCGGTCTCGAGCAGCGCTTCGGCGAGCCGCCAGCGCGATCTGGCCGCCTCATAGACGAACGCCGGGCCGAACGTAGTCACCACCGCGGCCCAGGCCGCCGGGTCGTTGTCACCTCGGGCGCGGAGCAGTTCCGCCTCGGCGCGGGCCAGCCACGCCCGGCCGTCCACCCCCAGCACCGACTTCGGCCTGCGTGGGTTCGCCGCTCCCTGCCGGGCCGTTTCGATCAGCGCCTCGGCCGCATCCACGGCCGCGGCCGCGGCTGCCTCGTCACCCACGGCCCCGGCCTGAGCGGCCCGGTCGGCCTGGGCGCCCAGCCCCACAGCGGCCACCCGGATCAGCGGCGGCCCGTACCCGCCGAGGTAGTCGATTTCTGACTTGATGCACGCCGTCACCTCGGCCAGGGCGGTGGCGGTGTCACCGTGCCACAGCGCGTGCTCAGCGAGCAGCCCGCGGCCGATGAACGCACTGAAGTTCTCCCCGGGCCAGAACGGCTCCAGCCAGGTGCGCCGGTCGGCCACGGTGGCGTCGCTGCCCCTCGCCACGTCGATGAACAGCGCCATGGCGGAAAGCACGGCCTCGCGCTCCGTGGTGACCCGGACCGGGAACCCGTCCGCGACCTGCTGTGCGTGGTCCCAGTCGCCGTCGTTGAAGTGCGCCAGGTAGTGCAGGTACTGCAGGTCGAGCCCGTACGGGGCGAGCAGCAGCCCGGCCTCCTCCGCACTCACCAGGCCCTCGTGCGCGGTCGCGCTGGCTTGGTCCAGGTCCCCGCGCTCCAGGTTGATCCGGGCGAGCTGGAATGCCGCGCGCAGGTGCACGCCGAGTACTCCCGCCTCCTGCGCCTGCTGGTGCGCCTCGGTGAACAGTTCGATGGCCTCGGAGATGTTCCCCGAGCGCTCCTCCAACTGGCCGAGCGTCACCAGCGCATCGGCCTCGGGGGACTGCGCCCCGGCGGCCCGTGCCGCATCCCGCGCCGCCAGCGCCCAGGTCCGCGCGGGGGACAGGTCGTCGGCGGTGAGCAGCGTCTGCGCGTAGGTGGCCAGGGACCGGGCGCGCTCCCAGCGCGGTGGCTCTTCGGGCAGCGCATCGATGGCCGCACGGGCCGCGTCCACGGCCGCTGCGTGCTGGTCGATTTCCAGCAGGTAGTAGGCGAGCCGCTCGTTCGCCCTGCTGACCAGCACCGGATCCTCGGCCGTGGTGATGTATTCCAGCATCCGGTGCAGTTGCTGCACCGCACGGTGCAGATCACCGCTGGCCGCGGCGCTGGTCGCCGACTCGAACGCCAGCCAGCCGCGCTGCATGCCCGCCAGCTTCTCCGGGTCGGTGACCCGGTCCCACAGGGCCAGTGCCTGGTCGAAGTGCCGGTGTGCCTCCGCGGGTGCGGCCAGCCGGTCCGCCTCCTGGCCGGCCCGCACCGACGCGCTGAACGCACCGGGGATGTCGTGGCTGGCCAGGCTGTGGTGGGCCAGTTCGGCTGCGGTCCCGGGCACCATGGAAAGCCGGACCTCGTCGGAGAGCAGTTCGGCCAGCCGCGCGTGCAGCCGGGTCCGTTCACCGGGCAACAGGTCCGCGTAGGCGGCCTCGCGCAGCAGCGCATGCCGGAACGCGTAGCCCTCTTCGCCGTCGGGCACGAGCAACTGGTTCGCCACGGCTTCCCTGACCGCCTGCTCGTACTCCGGCTCCTCCAGGCCGCAGGCCTGCCGGACCAGGTCGTCCTCGACCCGCCGCCCCGCTACGGCCGCGGCGTGCACCACCTGCTGGCCCGCGGGGGAGAGCCGCTGCAGCCTGGCGAGCAGCAACTCGGCCAATCCGGCCGGGAGGTCGGAGCCGCACGTCGAGGCGGCAAGCAGTTCCTCGGCGTAGTAGGTGTTGCCCTCCGCCCGGCGAATGATGACCTCAAGGGCCGCTGCATCCAGCGGGTACTGCGCCAGTGCCGTGAGGTGCTCCGCCATGGCCTCGTCGCGCAGCGGCCCCACCTCGACCGCGGTCACGCTGGGCAGCCGGAGCAACTCGGCCGCCACCGCGCGCAGCGGGTGGCCACGGTGCAGGTCATCGGTCCGGTACGTGGCGATCACCGCCACCCGCTCCCGGTGCAGCACCCGGCTAAGGAACGTGAGCAGGTCCCTGGTCGAACGGTCGGCCCAGTGCATGTCCTCGAGCACGAGCAGCACGGGGGCCTTTCCGGCGAGTTCCGCGAGCATGCCGAGTACGGCGCCGAACAACTGCTGCTGCGCCATGCCAGGTGCCTCGCTGCCCGGCATCTGGGTGGCGCCCCGATCGGGCAGCAGCAGGCCGAGGACCGGGCGTGTGGCGATCGCGTCCGCCAGGGCCGGGGTGGTGGCGGCCGCGCTGTGCAGCGCATCGGCCAGCGGCAGGTAGGGGACGCTGTCGCCGAGTTCCGCGCACCTGCCGGACAGCACCATGAACCCGCGCGCCGCGGCGACCGTGGCCAGCTCAGAGACCAGTCTGGTCTTGCCCATGCCCGCGTCGCCGCTCACCAGAGCCACCGTGGGCTCCTCGGCGGCGGCCTGATCAAGCACGCGGGTGAGGCGGCCGAACTCGACGGCCCTGCCCACGAGCTTGCTGACCGGGGGTTGCAGCATGACTCAAGTATCCCAGGTGGGTACGACTGAGTGGGTTTCTGCTTTCCTGCGGGACGTTATGCCTGCACGCCGGGTGTCCCTGGGAGACGGCGATGGCCGATGAATCGCGTGATCTTCTCCCGTCTTAGGCGCGTTATGTGGGTTGGTCCCGGGTGGCCTTGACGTGAGGGGGCCTCTGCGGGAGACAAGTGGTGTCGAATCCCTTGCCCTGCAGAGGCCCTGTCCCATGCTGCCAACCGAGGATCTGTTCGTCTACGTATACGTGCTGGTCGATGATGCGATCGGCAGCCGGGCGGTGGCGATCGCGCCGCGGCCGGGGCCGGTGCCGGCATGCACCGGCGCCGAACTGCTGGCCATCGCGCTGGCCCGGCACCTGCTGGGGCGGCGCAGCTCTGGCAGAACCCGAACCCATCCGCGTCGATCACCGCCTGGCCGATGCAGCACCCCATCGAGGCGTCGCTGGCCTGGTCGGTGCTGATCCTCGCGATCGCGGCACCGCTCGCGTCGCGATATTTCCGGCGCCGGACAACCGAATAACAGCTATCAGGGCCAGCCGCCCGCAGCCGCCGATCCGATCGCGGCCGGCCCTGGGATAACCCGACAACTGTCAGTGCCGGGCCCTGCCTGCGCAAAGCAGGTCAGGGCCCGGCACGAGCGGGTTCTGGTGATCGGGCGCGGGGGTGGATACGTTCAGTTGTACGGCTGGGAGGTGATGATGGCGCAGCAGCCCGTGGGCCCACTGGGCAGTGACGTTGCGGTCACCCACATTCTGGTGGTCGCCGATCCGGCCCGCTCGCGTGATTTCTGGGTGGATGTGCTGGGCGCGGAACTGTACCGCGAGTACGGGGGAACGAGCGTGGTGCTGCGGTTCGCCGGCACATGGCTGCTGCTGGTCAGCGGGGGCGGGCCGACCGCCGACAAACCCACGGTGGTCTTCGCGCCGCCTGCCGATGTGGACCGCGTCAGTCATGCCATGACGCTGCGGGTAGCTGACTGCCAGGCGGTTTATGAGGCACTCCGGTCGCGGGGGGCGACCTTCCTGACCGCGCCGCATGATTGGGGCACGGAGGTCCGCTGCTTTCTACGGGACCCAGATGGCCACCTCGTGGAACTCAGCCAGTCCAAAACCACCTGACGGCGGGCGAGTGACCGGCGCCAAGTGGCGTTTAGGCGTGAGCGGGGCCCGGGTTCCTCGAGGTGGTCTCAGGTGGCGGGAGCCGAGGCAAAGAGGTTGAGCCCGAGCGCTTCGGAGAGGTATCTGGTGATGCGTAGTCCGCGCACGCTGTTGCCTGCGGCATCAAGCGGCGGGGAGAAGGTGCCGAGGCCGCCCTTGCCCGGCGACACGGTCACGATGCCTCCGGAGACCCCGCTTTTACCGGGCAGGCCCACGTCGTAGAGCCACTGGCCAGAATGCTCGTAGAGCCCGGCCGTGGCCAGCACGGCCAGTACTCGCTTGCAGTAGTGGGTCTCGATGGCTTGCTCGCCGGTGACCGGATTCACTCCGCCATTCGCCAGCGTGGCTCCCATCACGGCAAGGTCCCGCGCGCTCACCCGTACCGAACATTGGCGGGTGTAGACGTCGGTGGCGAGATTGGGGTCGCAGTACATACGGCCGTAGCCATCGAGGAGGTGGGCGATGCCCCGGTTGCGGTCGTTGGTCGCCGTCTCGGACTCGTAGACGCCCTCATCCATCACCAGCTGCCGCCCGGCGAACCGCGACATCGCGGCGATGATGGTCGCGAATTTCTCGTCGGCAGTCGTGCCCGGCACCAGGCTTGTGGTGGCCATGGCACCGGCATTGACCAGGGGATTCATAGTGCGGTCGGCGTTGAGTTCGATGGCCATCACCGAGTTGAAGGGCAGCCCGGTGCTGTTGACGCCCAGTTTCCGGCGCGCCTCCTCATGCCCAAGGGCGTGACAAACCAGGGCGAAGACAAACAGCTTGGAGATGCTCTCGATGGCAAACTCCTGGTCAGCGTCGCCAACTGAGAATTGCCGCCCGTGAACCCCGGCAACACATACGCCGAAGGCGCTGGGCGACGCCGCCGCGAGGGCAGGAATATAGTCCGCGACGGCCCCCTCGCCGAGATCGCGATAGCGCTCATAGCCGGCAGTGACGAGGGCCTGCACGTCGGTATCGGACGGGAGCACCCCAGTCGATACTCGCTCGGTCCCGGGGCGGTCATCGGACAGAGGATCGCGGTCCATATTCATCCTTTGGTTGGCGCCGTGCCTGCCAGCCAGCCTTCACCCCGATGATCGGGCTCGACCGGACCGATGGTATCCGCCGGCCGGTTCGCATGCCCCGCAGCGGCGCTTCACATGCGATGAGGATGCCTGGCGCCGGGCAGAAGACCGCTCTGACCGACGTCAGCCCACAGGCGGACAGGTATGGACCGCGATCTCGCCAGGACCAGCCGACAGCGCCAAACCGCAGCTCAGAGCCTGCGGATCGAGTTCTGCAGCGGTACAGGCTTCTTCCGCGCGCAGCAGCCGTTTCAGCGCCGTTTCAGCGCCATTTCAGTCCTGGCTGCCACAGTCGGTGCGTCACCGGGATCGTGTGGAGAGGTGGTGATCATAGTGTTCGACGACGGGTCGAAGGAAATGGAGTTCACGCTTATCAACTGCCAGGCGGAAGAGCCTGACCAGGAAGTGTGCCATCACATTCCTTAACTGAACGACCGGGGCGCCCGGCCATAGCGGGACGGGCGCCCCGGTTCCTTCCGGCGGCCGATCTGGGGTTACCATGAGTAAACGCGTGCTTAGCTTTACCGACATCGTCGGCGACGAAGAGGAATTCTTCCGAACATACTTCAACAAGCGAGTTCTCTACCGGCCGGGCGGCATCAGCGGAGATCCACGGCAGATCCTGTCGATCGCCGACATGGACGACATAGTTCATCAAGAAGGCGTGCGGTCAAGCCTGTCCCGGATGCTGGGAAATGGCGTGCCAGCGATCGGGGAGCAGCTCACTAGCCGACTGGACATGAGGCGCGAGGGCAAGACGCTCGATGACGCGATCGATCCCGGGAAAATTTACGCCCACTTCCGCGCGGGGAAAACCCTGATTCACAGCGGGCTGAACCTCACCCGTCCCAACCTGCGCGCGCTGGCACGGAGCATGACCGACCGGCTCGCTGCCAAGAGCGAGGTCGTCGCGTTCTTGACCCCAGCGGGCCAGCGGGGGGCCGTCCACAGCGATCCGACGGATGTCTATGTCGTCCAGCTGGAGGGAACGAAGCGGTGGCAGATCTGGCCGACACCGAAGGTGCGACGGGCGGGAGACGACAAGGCCTCCTTCCCCTCGCTGCCCGAGCCCGATCTCGACCTGTCACTTCAGCGGGGCGACGTGCTCTATATCCCGCACAGCACCCCGCACCGCGCCGCGGCGGAGGAAAGCGTATCCCTGCACCTGACCATCGTCGCGGGCCCGCGCATGTGGGCGCACCATTTGCTGTCGGCGGTCCAGGACATACTTCACAACGGCCCCGAATTCTGGGACACCCCGTATCTGGATGACGCCTCGCCTGAAGAGATGGTCTCAAAAATCGAGCAGCTGATCGGCAGGCTCCGCACCGTCGACACCGCCGCGGAACTCGAGCGTGCCCGGCGCGACGGGCGCTCCTTCCGTGGCGTGCGGCAAGACGCGCTCTTCCAGGAAATGGCAGCGGCAGACAGCATCGACGCCGATACCAAACTGCTGGCCGTCGACGGCGCCGCGACGTTCCATGAGGCAGCTGACGGCACGGCCAAGGTGACGATCCTCGGCAACACGGTCGCCATGGCGGAAGCCGCCGCCGCTGCGTTGCGGTCAGCGAGCACCACGGTCCCGTTCCCGGCAGGCGACTTCCTGCCCGGGGTGGACTCCCACCGGGCGCTGCCGGTCGCCAGGCAGCTCCTGCGCCTCGGGGCACTGAGGACCGCTAGCTGACGAAGCCGTGGACGAGACCTTCGACCGTCGAGCCCGCACGACACTCGCGGTCGCTCTGTTCCTGCCTGAATGGTGCCGTGCAGATCGGGATGATCTGCGCGGCACGGTCACGCTGAGACGGGACAGGAGTTGTCAGCTTGCACCGCCCTGTCAGGTGCCGGGCCTTGTCAGGCGATGCCGGAAGCGATCATTGACTCGAAGGCGCTGAGCACATCGGGGTCGCCGGAACGCTCGACTGCCATCGGGGACGGCCGGCGCCACAGCCAGCAGTCGAGGTCGGCAGCGGTCCCGCGAATGCTGGCGGCGGCCCCGGTGCCCGGGACGCTGGTGACCTGGATGCCGGGCTCGTCGTACCGGGCCTGGTCTCCAGGGTCGGTGCCGGTGAACCGGCCCACCGTGACCAGCCACGACTGCCCGGTGTCGGTAGCCTGCAGCCGCAGTACCGCGTCGCTGCTCGAGGTGAACGTGCCCCATTCAGGCACATCACCGCCATACATGATGCGCAGCACCTCATCGACTCCGTCGCTGCTCAGCTGCGGGTCCATCGGGCTGCGGCTGCCTGCGGCCAATTCGGCGTCGACGCGGTGGATCAGGGCTTCATGAGCCTGGCGGCGGCGGATGAATCCCACGGTGTGATCCTGGGACCACGTCCAGGCCGGCGCAGCAGCCGGGACGGCAGCCAGGACCTCACTCAGATCACCGCTGGCGCGCCGGTAGAACGCCAGCAAGCCCGCCCGCCCGGCTGGGCGCGGAGGCTTCCGCTGTTCTGCCTGCTCACCGGTGAGCCTCTCGCGCACAATCGTGCCCCAGAACCACTGCACCTCACCCAGGTGCCACAGCAGGTCATCGGCGCTCCAGTCCGGGCACGACGGCACCCGGGTATCTGGCGGAACCTCCGCGATGACCTCCGCAAAGCGCGCGGACTCCTGAGCCAGGTGAACCAGGTAGTCCACGTCCGGCCTCATCCCTGCAGGCTACTCCCGCCCGAGCCCGCGCACCGAGCCGCCATTGTGGCCAGCATCGCTGCCGCCCCACGGTAGCTGTGGAGACGAGATCCCGGGTGCGTCCACTGGCCGTTCGGCGTATCACGGTCAGCGTTGCCTGCTCTTCATTACCGGGAGGAAGGTCCTCCTGCACCATTTGCTGTAGCTGGCCCTACGGCGCGCTGCCCGCCAGGCCTTCGTGCCGAAGAGTGTGCGGCGATCGCGGCCAAGCGGGCCGGAGGTCAGAATGAACGCGCCATCCACGTCGCAGGACAGCCCGATCATCTCCATAGCTGAGGCCATAGCCCGGATGGAGGCGCTGGATGAGGCGTTGCCTGCCGGTGACGGGCTGGGGTGTTTCAACCACATGTACCTCGGAGTCATGCAGCAAATCGCGCAAGGGCTGTCGCAGGGCCTTTTCAGCGATCCGGTGACCATGACCCATCTCGACCTGGTCTTCGCCGACCTGTACTTCGCCGCCGCCGACGCCAGGGAGCCCTCGGCTGCCCCGGCTGCCTGGCAGCCGTTGCTGAACAGCCGCGCCGAGGCCGGCATCGAACCCGTGCAGTTCGCCCTGGCGGGCATGAACACCCACATCAGCCACGACTTGCCCCTCGCCATCGCCACCACGTGTGCGGAGTTGTCCTTCGCCCCGACCGCCACGGTGTTTCGCGACGATTATGAGAAGGTCGATCAAGTGCTCGACGCCGCCGAGCAATCGGCACGCGAGTCCTTCGAGTCGGGCGCCATCCTCGCCGCCGACCAGCACCTGCAGGCGGTAATCAACCTGATCGCCAACTGGAATCTCAACCAGGCCCGGGAGATCGCCTGGGACACTGCGCTGGCCCTGTGGGAGGCCCGGGATCTTCCGGTGGCCGGTGATCTCCTCCGTGCCTCTCTCGGCCGTGCCGTAGCCGCGACCAGCCAACTCCTGCTGGTCGCCCTTTGAACGCAGGCAAGCGGCTGCCTGTCGATATCGCGCCCGAGCGGCGCTGTCGTTCCTACGGCGGCCCCCCGCCAGCAGGGGATCCTCACCCAAAAGTAGGGAACATGCCCGATGCGCCGCCGGGCGGGCCAGGGCTTTGCTGTGCCTGCGGGCAACCGGCCCGCGCAAGCCTTGAGAGAGGACCAACCGATGCCACTGTTCATGGACGTCCACACCTTGGGCGGCCCGGTCACCATCGACGACGTTGCCAAGGCACACGCCGCCGACCTACAGATCCAGGGCCGGTACGGCGTCCGCTATCTGCGCTATTGGGTGGGCCACGCCGAGGGCAAAGTCTTCTGCCTGGTCGACGCACCCGACGCCGGCACCGCGGCCGCCGTCCACCGCGATGCGCACGGCCTCGTAGCCGACGAGATCTACCAAGTCGGCGAGGGAGCATAACACCACCGCCGCGCCTCATAGCGCGCGAGTAGCCGCCGATCTGGCAGCCGGTGGCACCGTACTGGGGCTCGCAGGCCCGCTGGTCTGCGCCCCGCCCGGCGGCCAGGGCATGACACGCCAGGGGCACGTGGGGAACACTCAGACGATGACCGGCGTCCCAGCACCCACCCTGTACCACCGCTGGCTTGGCTGGCATGCCCTCGCCATGCGGCGTGCGCTCACGGTGCTCAGCGCCGGGCTGATCGTCGCTGTTGTTCTGCTGCCGTTCGTGACCTGGGGCCTGGCACTGGCCGGAGGCTGGGACGCCGCCGCGCTCACTTTCCTCCTGACCACCTGGCCGATCATTATCCGGGCCGACAGCGCACGCGCGGCGCAGTTCGCTGGCCGCGAAGACCAGACCGAAGGCTCCGCCAGGACGCTGCTGCTGGGCGCTAGCGTCGCCAGCCTCCTCGGCGCGGGTTACGCGCTTCACCTGGCGGGGCAGCACAGCGGTGCACCGCGGGCGCTACTGATCGTGGCCGCCGTGCTGACCGTCATGCTGTCGTGGACGCTGATCAACACCGTCTACACCCTGCGCTACGCCGATCAGCACTTCCGTTCCACGCCCGGCGGCATCGAGTTCGGCACCGAAGACGGGCAGCAACATCCCAGCTACCGCGACTTCGCCTACGTCGCGTTCACCATTGGCATGACCTACCAGGTGTCCGACACCACCCTGCGCGATCCCCAGATCCGGCGCACCGTGCTCGCCCACGCCCTTTTGTCCTACGTGTTCGGCGTGGTCATCGTCGCGGGCTCGGTCAATCTCATCTCCGGGCTGTTCCGCTAACCCGCCAGGCCCCAGCAGCTCCACCACGCGAGGGAGTGGGTCATCGCCGATGTGCGCTTTCGCGGTGAGCGGCCAGCCGCCAGCGGTCATCTTCTGCGTTCAAGGCGCTACCGGCGCCGCCGATCGTACCCCGCAGCAGCGCCTGGGCATGCAGCAACGTCCAGAGGCGCATGGCCAGGCGGCTCTTGCTGCTGTCGGCCGCGTTCGCACCGTCCCCGGCGGCAAGGGCAGGCCCGGCCGGCCGGATCTCCGTCTCAATCATCTTTTTTCCTTTACGTGCTAATCGTGAAGATTTGCTGGCCAATTCAGCGGCACACAGCCGCTACGGCAGGCGAGCTCTCGTAGCGATACGATGTGCGGCCAGGCATCCGCAGCAGGGCAAGCGCTAAATCGGTGCCTCACGCCAGCCGGGGGTCCTCGAATCCGCGAAGCTGCGGATCAGGCGCGCCGGAGAACGTGAACTACCGGCCGCGACAGATCACCGGGGCAGCAGCCGAATGGTTCGCGACGCCCGGCTAGGAAGCCGATATCGCCGGGCCGTTCTGCGCCGCGTCTAGCTGGCGCGTCCCTGGCCGTCGACAACCCCGGACTCAAAGAGCGGGCACCTTGCCGCACCCTTGCGGCAGATAGATTCGTGGCCTCGCATTGCCCTGCTCCAGTCGCTGGTGGGTGTCAACCAAGACCACGTTCGCATAATCACGGGCATGCGGTCCACCCATTTATCGCGCAGCCCCGCACCACACGCCCACGCCCGGGCATCCGCCGCTGACGACGGCGGACGACAATGACCATGTGGCCGCAGCCGGCGGCACACCTTGCCGCACGGTGCGCGCTGCCGAGTTCTTACTGGAGCGATCTATGACTGATCTGACCGTCCCGAGCCGCCTTCCCGCCGGCGCGACGGGGGATGGCGACGGGATAATGGTGGGGCGCGGCCCGGTCCGCGTCGATGTTTTCATCGACTTCCTGTGCCCGTTCTGCCGGCGGTTTGAGCTGTCTGCAGGGCCGGCGCTTTCCGACCTGGTGTCCGGCGGGCAGGTCAGCCTGGTCTACCATCCCATGAATTTCCTGGATGAGGCGTCGACGACGAGCTACTCCACGCGCGCGGCCGCGGCGTCGGGCTGCGCCGCTGACCGGGGACGGTTCGTCGAGTACGCGCACGCGCTGTTCGTCAGCCAGCCACCCGAGGGCGGGCCGGGGCTGACCGATGCCGAGCTGGCCGGCCTGGGCCGGACCGTGGGGCTGGACGACGCGGCGTTCACCACCTGCGTGTCTGATGCACCGTATCTGGACTGGCCGCCGTATGTGACTGCGCGCGCCGCCGCGCTGGGAGTGGAAGCGACGCCGACCGTCCTGGTCGCGGGCGCGCTCGTCAGGCCCCAGGCCCGGCCGATTGGTGTCGCGGTTGCTGCGGCAGGCGGCGGGCGCTGACTCGCCGAGGCGGCCGCTGCGCCGCGTTTATTCGCAAAGTCAGGAGGGAGCCCGTTATGCAGGAAATACGGCCTCAGGGGAAGTTGTACGCGCTCGCTGTCAGTGCCGTTGCCGTTGGCCTGGCAGTCGGCATGGCGGTGGGCATGAACTCGGCGGTGGGCGCGAGCGCTGGCGACCACACACAGCAGGCGACAGGGATCCCGCGCGGCTACGCGCAGGTCGACCCGCGGAACCCCGCCCGTTCGCAGCAGGTTTTCCTGGGCCAGCCGCTGAGCGACAACGCGCCCATCTTCCCCGGCGATCCCAAATTCAAGTGGCAGCTGTGGAACTGCGTGAATGCCCACCCCAGCATTCCGCGGTGCCGCCACGGGTCGGGCTACACCCTGGAGCAGATCCAGTCGCTGGGCACCCACACCGGCACTCACATCTCCGCCCCGTGCCACTTCCACGAGGGCAAGCCGTGCCTGGGCCGCCTGCCCGAGAAATTCTTCGGCCTGCGCCCGCTGCTGGTCATCAACGTCCAGCCGCTGATCCTGGCCCGCCACGGCAACGGCGACTTCTTCATCACGGCCCGCTACATCCAGCGCTGGCTACGGCACACCGGGTGCAGGGCAATCCCGCAGAACTCCTACGTGGTGCTCTACACCGGGCTGTCCAGCTTCTACCACCTGGGCAACCGGCAGGTGCCGGGGCCTTACAACGACTACTACGACCACGTCCCCGGGTTCAGCGCCACCTCCACCAAATGGCTGTGGGAGCACGGCGCCATCGGCGTCGGCGCGGACACCTTCGGCCCTGACGCCACCATGGACCAGAATTTCGGCTCGACCACCGAGATCACCGCCCTCGGCGGCATCACGCTGGAGAACATGGGCCCGGGCCTGGCCCGCATGCGCCCCTGCGGCGACTGGATGGAACTCAACGGGCCACGGCTGACCAGCACCCCGCACGACCAGCTCGGCGGCAGGCTCGACTTCTCCGGCGCCTGGATGGGCATGGACGGCTGGACCCTCCGGGAAACCTCATAAGTCAACACCGGCTCATCTGCGCACCCGCAAACCCGGCGGCGCGGGCCGCGCTGGCAGGTCTTCCGCACATGCCGCCGGGCGCTCTGGCACGATTGTGCGGCTGAGCGGGGTATGCCCGCTCAGCCGCTGGTTTGAAAGTGGGGCCGGCTCTACGTAGGGGTGACGGGCCTTGGTTTGCTGATACGGATCGCCTCAGCCACTTCGCTCAGGTCGTTGTTCAGCTGATGATCCCGCCCCGGCAGCCGGTGCACCTGCGCTTGCGGGATCGCCGAGGCATACAGGTCGGCATGCGAAGGCGGGGCGGTCTCGTCCCGGAGTCCGTGGAAGACATGCACCCGCACACCTGGCGGCAGCCTCGCGCCGAGCTCGCTCGTCAGCTCGAACTCGGACCCGGGCCAGCCGCCCTCGCCGACGAACGGAGCGGCGATGAGCACGATCGCCCCGAGCCCTCTCTCCGGCGGGTGCTCGGCGAGCGCATTGACGAGGATTGTCGCGCCTACCGAATGGCCGGCCACGACCGCGCCGTCGTCCAAGTCCGCCATCTCCCGCCGGATCGCCGCGCTCCACCGGGCATAACTCGGGTCGTCCTCGTCGGGCATGCGCGGGTAGCGGACCTCGTACCCACCCCGGAGCTCTCGCCTCAGGCTCTCGACCAGCTTGTCGTCCCACTCGTCGTGCGCGCCCGCGCCGCCGCCCTGGATGAACAGGATCTGCCGCGTCCGTGTCATGGCGATCCCTCACGCCTTCGTGACGACCCGAATCGATACCCACCGCTGGCCGGAGTCTATTCCGGGCGGAGGCAAGCCCGTCCAAGGCCACGACAGGCTCCGGGCGGGCCGGTCGTCTGTCCAGCCGGCCGCAGCTTGGGTCTTGGCAGGGCTTCGGCGCGCCCAGCCAGCCCAAAGAACGCACAGGCATAGCGCCTCCTGTACGGATCCCCATCGTCTACCCGCGCAGCGCGCGGCACTGCCGTCCCCACCCGGTAGGGGCGGCGGCCGGTGGCTATCGGCTGTCCCGCTTGGCCTGGCGGCGGGCGCCCATGGCCAGGGTGCCCGCGCGCTGCTTCTCCGTCCGGGGCGAGCGGAGCGCACCCGCGGCCGCAGCCTCGGCGCCGACGGCGGCGCCCACTCCGCCCGCGCGAGGCGTGGCGCCCTGCCCACCTGGCCCGCGGCCCGCCCGGGCGGCCCGGGCCGCGGCCAGCCGCTCGGCCCGCAGCGCCGCCGCCGCCTGCCGGGCCAGCACCGCCACCCGCCGGCTCACCCGCGCCAACGCCTCCTCAAACGCCTCGGCCTTCAACCGCGCCCGCGTGTTCTCCGGCCGCGCCGCGCCGCGCCCGCCCTTGCCAGTGACGGCGGCGCTGGCGCCCCGCCGGTACTGGCTCACGTACTTGCCGCGGGCCCGCCGGACCCGGGCCTCCAGCGCCAGGGCCGCGTCCTCATCCAGCGCGGCGAGCTGCTCCCGCCCGGTCTCAGCGACCAGCAGCCGCTCGGCATCATTGAGGACCGCGAGCAACGACGCATCCATCAGTCTTCCTCGCTCCCGCCGGAACGGATCCCCGCCATGATCAGCTCTTCCCGGACAGCCAGACCGCCGAACCTGCCATCCCCGGCATCACCCCTCATGGCCGGTGCCGATCGCAGCGAGCATGTCGTGTGCCGTGTGCAGCTGCTCGCGTGCGTAGACACGCCGGCCTTGTGGCGCAGCCACCGCTGTAGAGCAGATGCGCGGGCGAACTCCGGACGCAACCGCGTCCGGAGTTCGCCCGTCAATCGCCTCACGGTAGGCCTAGGACGGATCGTGCCTTAGGCCTGGACGGCCAGAATTGTCCATCGACGGAATGAGGATGCTGGCTTGGAACAAATCATGCGCAGGTGCAACGCACCGCTTTTGGCAGAACCGTTTGACGCGGTAGCGGCGGGACGCGACACGGTATCCCGGCCGCGTGCCGTTCAGGTGGCCAGTACCTTGGCCTTCTCGCGCTCGAACTCCTCAGCCGAGATGACGCCCCGGTCACGCAGGTCGGCCAGCTTGGCCAGTTGGTCGGCCGGAGTTGCCCCGCTGGCGGCCTCCTGGACATACTCGCGGAACTGCCGGTCCTGCTGGCGGGCATCCTGTGCCGCTCGCTCCTGCATCTTGCCGCCGCGGGCGATCAGGTAGACCAAGACGCCGATCAGCGGGATGAACAACACGAATATGAACCACAGCGCCTTGGCCCATCCCGACAGGTCGTGGCTACGGAAGATGTCAATGAAGACGTAGATCAGGACCCAGATCCACAGCACCCACAGGAAGACCTCGAGGATCGTCCAGAACGCTCCAAGCAGCGGATAAGAGTAGGAACTGGCGAGCAGCATGGTGTCTCCGTCGGATAGGAACGGTGCCGGTCCGGCACCGTTGTTGGGGTAGGCACTGGCCGGACCAGCGGACCCGGCAGGGCAGCACAGGGGAGACTGCGCGGCGCTCAGACGCCGGGCAGCAGCCAGAGCCGGCCAGGAACGACGGTCTGTTCACGACCGCGATCGTCACATGCCCGCGGCTCCGGAGCCTCCCCCGGCCAGGGTGATAAATGAGGCCCAGAAGACGCCAGATCGTTAACGAGTCTGTTGATGAGTTGGTCTCGCCGCCCAGTCGACGGCCCTGCCCACGAGCTGGCTGACCGGGCTTGCAGCATGATTCAGGCATCGCGCACGGGCGGCCTAGGGGCGCAGGGACTACCATCCCCCTGTGCAGGATGCGGACCTGGCGAGCGCAGCCGAGGAGCTGTACGCGCTCTCGCCGGGCGATTTCACCGCCGCCCGTGACGAGCGGGTGGCCCAGGCTCGCACGTCAGGAAACCGCGATCTCGCCCGGGCCATCGGGGCGCTGCGCCGCCCGACGGTGAGCGCGTGGCTGGTCAACCAGCTTGTCCGGGAGTCCGGGGACCAGGTGGGCGAACTGCTGGCCCTGGGCGAGTCGCTGCGCCAGGCGCAGCAGGACCTGGCCGGTGAGCAGGTGAGGGAACTGTCGGTGCAGCGCAGGCGGCTGGTCGCCGCCCTGGTCGCCGAGGCGAAGCGGCTTGCGGAGCGGGACGGCCGGGCGGTCGGCCTCCAGGTCGAGCGGGAGGTGGAGGCCACCCTGCAGGCGGCACTGGCCGACGCCGACGCGGCCGCCGCGGTGCGCGCGGGCTGCCTGGCCAGCCCGCTGTCCTATGCCGGGCTTGGCATCGGGGACGAGGCCGGCGCGGTGTCCTGGCAGCGGGCACCGGCCAGGGAGAAGTCACCAGACGGGGACAAGGCGAAGAGAGCACCGGCCAAGCGGAAGGCGCCCGCGCGGGAGCGGGCCAGCGGTAGGCGTCCCGGAGAGACGCCGGAAGAACGGGCCGCCCGGCTGGCCGCCGAAGAGGCGGAACGCAAGGCCAGGCAGGCCGAGGCGGAGGCGGAGCGCCGGGCGGCCAAGATCGCTGAGGCGGAGCAGGCCATCCGCCGGGCGACCGACGCCGTTGCGGCCGCGGAGGCCGACCTGACCGGGGCCGAGGCGAAGTTCACCGGCGCCCGGGCCGCTCAGGAATCGGCCAGGCAACAGGTCGAGCGGCTCGACAAGGAACTCAGCCTGGCCATCGCGGCGGAAAGCGAGGCCAACCGTGCCGCCCGCGACGCCCAGCGGGGCAAGGAGGCGGCGGTGCGGGCTGCGAACGAGGCCCGGCGGCGGCTCGCCCGAGCGCAGGCGGCCTCCGACCGCCTCAGCTAGCCAGCCCGCGGCCTCAGCTAGCCAGCTAGCCAGCCCGCCTGTGGTCTTTTGGCCGGAATCCGCCACCACCAACTGGCTTGATCGACCGTCTTAGATAACGCCGGGCTGAGCCTTCGGTGCGGCAGCAGGGAACATTCAGGTTAATTACGGTATCCGGGGCTAGACCGAGACAACCCCGGCAAAGAGAGACAGGTGGCATGCGAATGAACGAATGGGTCCGGGCCCGCAGCCCGCGAGGCTGGCTCACGGTGGTCGGTGTGGCGGCATTGGTGCTCGGGCTGGCAGCGGCCGCGAACGCGCCCGCCCGCCCCGGGGCCCGCGCGAGCCGCACGCGCGAGGAAACCCGGTCGAGCCCTCGCGGCGAGCCAGGCCCGCCGGGTTTCTGGTACGGCACCGACAGCTTCCCCGTGACGGTCAGCGGCCCCGCGCCCTACGCCGAACCGCAGATCGGCGGGAAGTACGGCGGCTACATCGGCATGACGGGGAACTGGGCGACGTGGCAGCACTGCGGTGACAAGGTCGCCTGGTCCGACACCAACGCCGCGGACGCGGACACCAACTTCAGCACCTATCACTTGGGCATCGGCACCGGCGTCTACTGGTTCATGGGCGGCCCTGGTGTTGATCCGCACTACGACGGCACCACGACCGAGGCGTACAGCTGGGGCCAGCAGCAGGCGATCCGCACGCTCTCCGATGTCGCCAAGCTCACGGTGACCTACCCGGTGATCTTCGACGATGTCGAGATACCTGGTAACGCGCCCGGCATCAGCCCGGCACCGGACAACGGCTGGAAGTCGGTCTACACCTCACCGTGCAGCGGCAAGGTGAGCCGCTCGGGCATCTCGCCGGCCCTCGACCGTGCCGATTTCAACGGGTTCTTCGACGAAATCGCGCACAACTCCACCTACACCCCGGGCGTCTACTCCTCCGCGCCGATATGGGCCAGCATCTTCGGCACCGCCGGGTACTCCCATATCAAGCACACCTACGAGTGGACCTACCTCGACGACACCAGCAGCCTGAGCCACACCCCCGACGGCTGGTGCCTGCGGAACACCAGCACCTGCGCGCAGTTCTACGGCGGCGTGACCAGTTCCGACAGCAACGCCGTGATGTGGCAGTGGTCCGGCGGCGGCGGCACCTTCAACGGGTTCGGTGACTTCGACCAGATCGACGCCAACCGCACCCCGGCCTAAGGGCGCCCGGTGGTCACCGGCGTGCTCGGCACGCCGGTGACCTGGCCGGACCGCCTGGCCAGCCGGCTGGGCCACCACATCCGGTCACCGATATCCAGGTTGAGCGCGGTGACAAGCACCGACCTGACGATGATGGTGTCGAGAAGCACGCCGATCGCGACGGCGAACCCGATCTCCGTCAAGATCACCAGCGGCAGGGTGCCCAGCGTGGCGAACGTGCCCGCGAGCACCAGGCCGGCCGAGGTGATCACCCCGCCGGTCGCCGCAAGCCCGGTGAGCGCGCCCTGGCGCGTGCCCGAGCGCTTGGCCTCCTCACGAACCCTGGTCATCAGGAAGATGTTGTAGTCGATGCCCAGCGCGACCAGGAACACGAACACGAACAACGGCATCGACACGTCCGCGCCCGCGAACGAGAACAGGTAGCGGAACGCCAGCGCGGACAGGCCGAGCGCCGTCGTGAAGGACAGCACCACGGTGCCGATCAGCACCAGCGGCGCCACGATCGCGCGCAGCAACAGCGCGAGGATGACCAACACCACGAGCAACACCAGCGGGATGATCAGGTTCCGGTCGCGGGTCGCGTAGTGCTCCACGTCCATGGTGACCGCGGTACCGCCGCCGACCTTGGCGTCGGCGCCGGGCACCGCGTGCGCCGCGGCCCTGACCTTGTCGATCGTCGCGTACGCGGCCGGGCTGTCCGGCTTGCTGGTCAGCGTGCCCTGCAGGAAGACCAGGCCGTCCTTGACGGCCGGGTGGCTCACCGCCTGGATACCGCCCGCGCCCCGCAGGGCGCTCGCCAGCTGCGGCGTCGCCGCGGCCTTGCCGATCACGGCGACCGGCTCCCCCGCCCCGGCCGGGAAGTGCTGGGCGAGGACCGTCTCGGCGGTGACCGACTCCGGATGCCCGCGGAACGACTGTGCCGTGGTCAGCGTGCCCACCTTGAAGCCGATCAGGCCCAGCGAGGCGACGGCGAGCAGGACGGCGGTGACCGACCAGACGGCCCGCGGGCGGTGCGAGATGAGCCGCCCGACGCGGGCCCAGAAGCCGCGCGTGGTGGGCTCGCCGGTGCCGTACTTCGGCCGCACCGGCCAGAAGATCCACCGGCCGACGATCACCAGCAGCGCCGGCAGCAGCGTGATCATGGCGAGCAGGCCTACCGCGATGCCGATCGCGGCCACCGGGCCGAGCCCGGAGATGTCCGCCGACTCGGCGACGAGCAGGCAGAGCATCCCGGCGATGACCGTGGCGGCGCTAGCGATGATGGCGGGCCCGGCCCGGCGCAGCGCTACGGCCATGGCCTCGTGCCGGTCTGTGTGCTTACGCAGTTCCTCCCGGTAGCGCGCGACAAGCAGCAACGCGTAGTCCGTGCTCGCGCCGAGCACCAGCACGACCAGGATGCCGCCACTCTGCCCGTTCACCGTCAGGCCGTGCTTGGTCAGCAGGTAGATGACGGCCTCGGCGACGGTGAGCGCGACGCCGGCCGAGACGATCGGGAGGATCCACAGCACCGGGCTGCGGTAGGTCAGCAGCAGCAGGACGATGACTACGGCCAGCGTGGCGTACAGCAGCGTGCTGTCGATGCCTTTGAAGATCTTGACCTGGTCCGCGGCGCTGGCGGCCGGGCCGGCGATGTGCGCGCTCAGCCCCGGGTCGCCGCGGGCGGCGGTCGTCTGCAGGCCGGTGACGAAGCCGCCGATGTCGGCGTTGTAGCCGAGATCGGCCCCGACGATCGTCTCCATGGCCTTGTGGTCGGCCGAGGGGATCGGGCCGGTGACCCGGCCGTGCACGGCGGGCAGCGCGGCGAAGCTTCGCGCGTCGGCAGCGGCCTTGCGCAGGTCGGCGGGGGTGAGCCCGGACGGGCGGACGTAGACGACCACGGCCGGGTTGTTGTTCTTGGAGACGAACTTGTCCTGCAGGTTCAGTTCCTGGGTGGACTCGGCGCTGGCCGGCAGGTAGGCGGAGGCGTCGTTCTTCTCGGCGCCCATGAGCTTGGATGACAGCGGCCCGGTCACGGCGATGACGAGAATCCAGAACACCAGTACCAGGTACTTGGTGCGCCTGCCGCAGGGCCATGCGGCGATCCGGGCTGCCCTGCCCGGCGCCGGGGAAGTTCCTGAGTCTTGAGCGGGTGCTGCGTCTCGGGCGGCCACGCGATCCTCCCCGTGGTGGTCTAGCGTCGAGATGAGTGGTCAGCGTTCCGAGAACATACGATGTATCGCGTTA
>Ga0207664_10000278_pt1 | contig 38790 bp, 34 predicted proteins | sample LARL83metaG_FD_184349 | JGI IMG/M metagenome (GOLD analysis project Ga0207664, IMG submission 184349) | Corn, switchgrass and miscanthus rhizosphere microbial communities from Kellogg Biological Station, Michigan, USA - LAR L8-3 metaG... | ecosystem: Host-associated > Plants > Roots >... | reverse complement strand
TGACTGGGGGCACTCACGACCTCGAAGCGGCCCCCGATGCCGGCCGCGCGCTCGCGCATCCCGATCAGCCCGTAGCCCGCCGGGGTGTCGAGCGGGATTCCGGATCCCTCGTCGGTGATCTCAACCAGGAACGGGCGAGCAGCCAGGACCAGCCTCACGCGGCACGTCTGCGACCCGGAATGTCGGCGGACGTTGGTCAACGCCTCGCGCACGATCTGGAACACGACCTCGCGTTGAGTTCGAGTCAGATCCGCCTCACTGCCGTTGGTCCACACCTCGACCCTGATTTGATAAAGCCGAGCGAACTCTTCGGCGGTGCGCTGCAGCTCCTCGACCAGCGAACGCTCCGCCAGCCGCTGATCGGGCCTCAGCTCGCGCAGCAGCTCTCTGGTGCTCGCGAGGACCGATTCGAGCACCTCTTGCAGGGAACGCAAGCCGGAGTCTTCCGGCCGTGACTCCAGCTGGTGTTTGAAGAGTGCGATGGCGCCGGCGAGGTCGGAGGCCACGTTGTCGTGGATGTCGCGCGCGAGGCGCGCTCGCTCGCGCGTGATCGCCTCCTCCACCGCCCAGTGCACCGCCTCGGCGGCGCCCAGGTCAGCGGGCGGCTCGCTCAAGCCGAGCTTTGCGCCGGCGCCGCGCCTGGAGATAGGCCTGCGTCAGCGGATGCCGAAACCAGCGCCAGACGAGGCGATGCGGCCTCCCGAGGAAGCTCCGCTCCGCCGCCAGTTGCCGGCTCCGAGCCAGCTCGACAGCGAGTGGCCCCATCTCCTCGCGGACAGTCGCCTGTAACTCTCGCCAGCGCCTTCGCACGCGCAGCGCGCGGACGACGATCACGCCGGGGCGCTCGCCAGTTCCTCATCCATCCCGACCGGCGCCACGCCCACGATATGGTCGTCCGGCTGGAGCCGCATCACGATCACGCCCTGCGTCTGGCGGCTCGTGCGGCGGATCGTCTCCACCACCGTCCGCAACACCATGCCGCTGGCGGTGATGACCAGGATCTCCTCCTCCTCCGGGTTCTCGACGACGCGGATGGTCGCTAGGCGGCCGACCTTTTCGGTGACCTGCAGCGTGAAGACCCCCTGGCCGCCCCGATGGTGGGTCGGATATTCGTCGAGCGGAGTGCGCTTGCCATAACCGCGCTGCGTGAGCACCAGGACTTCGGCGCCCGGCTTGACGATCACCATGCCCGCCACCAGGTCATCGGCGGCCAGCTTGATGCCGCGGACGCCCATGGTGTCGCGGCCCATCGGCCGGACCTCCGATTCGGGGAAGCGGACCGACTTGCCCTTCTCCGATGCGATCAGGATCTCGTCGTTGCCGCTGGTGGGCCGGACGTATTCAAGCTCGTCGCCCTTCTGCAGGTTGATCGCGATGAGGCCGTTGCGGCGAACGTTGGCGTACTCGCGCATCGCTGTCTTCTTGATCTGCCCGCGGCGTGTCGCCATGACCATGTAGCGCGCGCCATCGTCCTCTTCAGGTCTGACGAACACGGCGGTGATGCGTTCGCCGGCAGCCAGGTCGAGCAGGTTGTTGATAGGTGTCCCCTTCGCCTGCCGTTCGCGCTCCGGGATCTCATAGGCATGCAGGAGAAACACGCGCCCGCTCTGAGTGAAGAAGAGGATCGCGGCGTGCGAGTTGGTGATCAGAAGGTGCTCGGCGTAGTCCTCCTCACGCGTCCCGGTCGGCGCTTCGCCGCCCGCGGTCGGGCGCGCACCCTTTAGACCGACACCGCCCCGACGCTGAGCACGGAAGATGCGCGACGGCTGCCGCTTCGCATACCCGCGGTGGGTGAGAGTGACAACCACCTCTTCTTTGGGAATCAGGTCTTCGGCTGAGAGTTCGGTCGCCTCGGCCAGGTCGATCTCGGTGCGGCGGTCGTCACCGTACTTCTTGACGAGATCGTCCATCTCTTCCTGGATCAGAAGGCGGACCTTGTGCTCGCTGGCGAGGATGCTCTCCAGGTAGGCGATCAGCTTGATCACCTCTTCGTATTCCTCGTCGATCTTCGATCGCTCCAGCTGGGTCAGACGCTGGAGACGGAGCTCCAGGATCGCCTTGGCCTGACGCTCGCTCAGGCCGAATTTCGACTGCAACTGGTCGGACGCGGTGTCGGGATCCTTCGAAGCGCGAATGGTGGCTATCACCTCGTCCAGGTGATCGAGCGCGATCTTCAGACCCTCGAGGATGTGAGCGCGTTCCTGGGCTTTCTCGAGATCGAATCGGGTCCGGCGCAGGATGACGTCGCGGCGGTGGTCGATGAAGACCTGCAGCATCTGCTTCAGGCCGAGCACGACCGGGCGGCCGTCGACCAGCGCCAGCATGATGGCCCCGAACGTCTGCTGCAGCTGCGTGTGCTTGTAGAGGTTGTTGAGCACCGTGTAGGGGCGCGCCTCGCGCTTCAGCTCGACCACGATCCGCATCCCGTTGCGGTCCGATTCGTCGTTCAGGTCCGCGATGCCCTCGAGCTTTCGATCCGACACCAGCTCGGCGATCTTCGACACCAGGTTGGCTTTGTTGACCTGGTAGGGCAGCTCCTCGATCACGATCCGCTGCCGGCCGTTGGCGCCTTCTTCGAAGCGGTGGCGCGCGCGGATGATGATGCGGCCGTGCCCGGTTGCGTAGGCCTGTTTGACCCCGGTCATGCCCTTGATGATTCCGCCGGTCGGGAAGTCGGGGCCCTTGATGAAGCCCATCAGGTCCTCAGAGGTTGCGTCGGGGTTGTCGATCAGGAACTTGATGCCCTCGGCGACCTCGCTCAGGTTGTGTGGAGGGATGTTGGTGGTCATCCCGACCGCAATGCCCGAGGAGCCGTTGATCAGCAGGTTGGGGATGCGGGCGGGAAGCACCACCGGCTGCTGCTCATTGCCGTCGTAGTTGGGCTCGAAGTCGACGGTGTTCTTGTCGATGTCGGCGAGCAACTCGGCGGCGATGCCGGACATGCGCGCTTCGGTGTAGCGCATGGCCGCCGGCGGATCGCCGTCCACGCTGCCGAAGTTGCCCTGGCCGTCGATGAGTGGATAGCGCAGTGAGAAAGGCTGCGCCATGCGGACCAGGGCGTCGTAGATCGCACTGTCGCCGTGCGGGTGGAACAGCTTCATGACGTCGCCGACGAAAGCTGCGCACTTGCGATAGCGAGAGCCGCTGGTCGCGCCCGCCAGCTGCATCGCGTAGAGGATGCGGCGCTGAACCGGCTTCAACCCATCGCGCACGTCCGGCAGGGCGCGCGAGATGATGACCGACATCGCGTACTCCATGTAGGACGTCTGCATTTCGTCCTGGAGGCTCTTGTCGCGGATGGTTCCGACGTTGAACTCGTCTGTCATGCGTACTTCCTGAGCACGACGACCGCGTTCTGGCCGCCGAAGCCGAATCCGTTGGAGATGGCGATGTCGACCTTCATCTGTCGCGCTTCGTTGGGGACGTAGTCAAGGTCACAATCGGGGTCCGGTTCTGTGTAGTTGATGGTCGGGTGCACCATGCCGCGCTGCATCGTCAACAGAGTTGCGATTGCTTCGACGGCGCCCGCGGCGCCGAGCAGATGGCCGATCATCGATTTGGTGCTGGAGATCGCCAGCTTGCGGGCATGCTCGCCGAACACCTTCTTCAGAGCCCTGGTCTCAGCGGCGTCGTTGAGCGGCGTCGAGGTGCCGTGCGCATTCACGTACTGCACGTCCTCCGGGGTCAATCCGGCGTCGGCGATGGCGAGCGACATGCAGCGAGCCGGCGCCTCACCCGTCTCGTCGGGGGCGACGCTGTGGAAAGCGTCGTCGGTGGTGGCAAAGCCGGCCACCTCACCGTAAATACGGGCGCCGCGTGCCAGCGCGTGCTGCTCGGACTCCAGGACGAGAACGCCGGCGCCCTCGCCGGGTACGAAGCCGTCGCGCGTTCCGTCGAACGGCCGGCTGGCCCGCTCGGGATCGTCGTTACGGGTCGAGAGGGCCCGGATCGCGTTGAAGGCGGCGATCCCGATCGGCGACAGGCTCGCTTCGGTGCCTCCGGCGAGCATCACGTCCGCCTCGCCGAGCTGGATCGTCCGCATCGCCGTCCCAAGCGTCTGGGTGGAGGCCGCGCAGGCGGTGGTGATGGTGCTGTTCGGCCCCTTCAATCTGAAAGTCATGGCGACCTGCCCGGCCGCCATGTTGGGGATGATCATTGGCGCGAAGAACGGGCTCAGCCGTTTACCTTCGCCAAACTCGATCGCGCCGGCGGTCATCTCCGGGAAGCCGCCGATGCCGGTGCCCATCTCAACTCCGATCCGAAATGGGTCCAGCGACCCGAGGTCCAGGCTGGAGTCCTCGAGAGCGATCTGCGCCGCGGCAACCGCGATCTGGGTGAAGCGCGCCGTCCGGCCGACCAGCTTCCGGTCCATGAACTCGCCCGGATCGAAGCCCCGCACCTCGCAGGCGAACTTGGTCGCGCAACGGCTGACGTCGAAGCTGTCGACGTTCCGTGCGGTGCTGCGGCCTTCGATCAGGCCGTGCCAGTAGTCGTCGAGCGTGCGGCCCAACGGGTTGACCGTTCCCATGCCGGTCACCACCACGCGCGGTCGGGAGCCGTTGGAGCTCATGCCCCGACCGCCACCGCCTGGCGAAGGCTGGAGACGAGGCCGCTTTCGACCGCCTCCCGCGCGACCCGGATCGCGTTCTTGATCGCGACGGCGTCGGAGCGCCCGTGCGCGACGACGGCGACCCCGTCGATGCCGAGCAAGGGGGCGCCGCCGAACTCGCGCCAGTCCAGGCGCGCGCGGATCTGCTTGATGCGGGGGCGGATCAGAAGCCCGCCGAGCTTACCGGCCAGGGACTTCGGAATCTCATCCCGCATGGTCCGAAACAGGAACTCCGCCGTCGCCTCCGCCATCTTGATCGCGACGTTGCCGACGAAGCCGTCCGCCACCACGACGTCGGCCTTGCCTGCAAAGACGTCCTTGCCCTCGACGTTGCCCACGAAGTTGAGGCCCGCCGACTCGAGCCGCGAATAGGCCTCCTTGACCAGCGCGCTGCCCTTGCCCGGCTCTTCGCCGTTGCTGAGCAGCCCAACCCGCGGATGTTTAACGTGAAACATTCGTTCGCAGTAGGTGCTGCCCATCTGGGCGAACTGCACCAGGAACTCGGGCCGGGCATCGACGGTGGCGCCGACGTCCACGAAGTAGGCGAAGCCGTTGGCCGTCGGGATCACCGAGCCGAGGGCGGGCCGGTCGATGCCCTCGACACGGCCCTGGATGAAAAGCGCCGCGGCCATGATTGCCCCGGAATTACCGGCCGAGACCCAGCCGTCGGCCTTGCCCTCCTTGCAGAGGCGGGCGCAGACCGACATCGATGAGTCCTGCTTGCGGCGGACGGCTTGCGCCGGGTGCTCGTCCATGGCGATGACGTCACGTGCCGGCACGAACTGGAGGCCGGGGCGACCGTCGAGAAGCGGCTGCAGGCTCTCGCTGCGGCCGACGACGCTAATCTCGAGGCTGAGTTCGGCGGCCGCCAGGGCTGCCCCTTCGACCACCGCGGCCGGCGCGAAATCGCCACCCATGCCATCGATTGCGATCCGCAATGCCGCCGCTTTAGATGTCCAGGTTCTGCACGTACTTGGCGTGCGCCTGGATGAACTTCTTGCGGGGCTCGACGTCGGGGCCCATCAGCTTCTCGAAGGTGTCGCTGACCGCCGCGGCGTCGTCGACCGTCACCTTGAGCAGGACGCGGGTCGCAGGATTCATCGTCGTTTCCCAGAGCTGGTCGGGGTTCATCTCGCCCAGGCCCTTGAACCGCTGCGGAGCTTCTTTGGTGTTCAGTCGCTTGACCTCCTGGTCACGCTCGGGCTCGCTGTAGACGTACGTGCTCTGTTTGCCCTTGCTGACCCGGAAGAGCGGCGGCTGGGCCATGTAGAGATAGCCCCGCTCGATGACCACGGGCATGTAGCGGAAGAAGAAGGTCAGCAGCAGCGTGCGGATGTGGCTGCCGTCGACGTCGGCGTCGGTCATGGTGATGATCCGGTGGTAGCGGATCTTCTCCGGCTCGAAGCGCTCGCCGAATCCGGCCCCCAGCGCGGTGATCAGATTCCGGATCTCTTCAGAGGCCAGCACCTTGTCGATCCGGGCCTTCTCGACGTTCAAGATCTTGCCGCGCAACGGCAGGATCGCCTGGAATCGGCTGTTGCGCCCGGATTTGGCCGACCCGCCGGCGGAGTCGCCCTCGACCAGGAACAGCTCGGTGCGAGCGGGGTCGCGATCCTGGCAGTCCCAGAGCTTGCCGGGCAGCGCGCTCGACTCCAGCAAGCTCTTGCGCTGGACGAGGTCGCGCGCTTTGCGCGCCGCTTCGCGAGCGCGAGCCGCCGTGAGCGACTTCTCGATGATCCGCCGCGCGTCGGAAGGGTTTTCTTCCAGAAACTGAGCGAGGCCGTCTGACAGCGCGGTCGAGACCTGGCCCTGCACCTCGGCGTTGCCGAGCTTCTGCTTGGTCTGGCCCTCGAACTGAGGTTCCAGCAGCTTCACGCTGATGACCGCCGTCAGGCCCTCCCTAACATCCTCGCCGCTCAGGCTCGGATCCTGCTCTTTCAAGACGCCGGCCTTGCGGGCATAGCGGTTGAGAACACCGGTGAGAGCGGCTCGGAACCCGGTGAGGTGGCTACCGCCCTCCGGAGTGTGAATGCCGTTGGCAAACGCGAGAACGGTCTCGACAAAGGACTGGTTGTACTGCAGGGCGATCTCGATCTGGGTGGTTTCGATCTCGCGGTCGACATAGAAGGGCGTGGGGTTGATCACACCCTTGCCCCGGTTGAGGTGCTTCACGAACGAGGCGAGGCCGCCTTCGAAGTAGAAGGTGTAATTGAAGGCGGCCGCTTCGTCCCGCAGGGCCATGGTCAGGCCTTTGTTGAGGAACGCCATCTCCCGCAGCCGGTGGAGGATGGCGTCGCGATCGAAGGTCACGTCGGGAAAGATCTGCGGGTCTGGCCAGAACCTGACCTCGGTCCCGGTGTGATCGGTCGTGCCGGTGGCCTTGACCGGGGCCTTGGGAACGCCGCGGACGTACTCCTGGAAGTGGACCTTGCCCTTGCGGTGGACACGCACCTCGAGCCGCTCGCTGAGAGCGTTGACGACCGAGACGCCGACCCCGTGGAGGCCGCCCGAGACCTTGTAACCGCCGCCCCCGAACTTGCCACCGGCGTGCAGCACGGTGAGGACGACCTCGAGCGCGGACTTGCCCTGACCCTTCATGGTCTCCACCGGGATGCCCCGCCCGTCGTCCGTGACCGAGCAGCTGCCGTCGGCGTGCAAGGTCACCTGGACGCGCGTGGCGTGGCCGGCCATCGCCTCGTCGACGGAGTTGTCGACGATCTCGCGCACCAGCTCGTGCAGGCCGCGCAGGTCGGTGCTGCCGATGTACATGCCGGGACGCCGCCGGACCGGCTCCAGGCCCTCGAGGACCTGGATGTTCTCGGCGGTATAGGCGACATCCGCTCCCAGTGGGCGGGCCTTCACAGAGCGACCGCGCGGGGGTTGCTGGGGCGTCTTGTCGTCTACTTTGCGAGCGGTCAACGGCCCACCCTGACGGGCGGGCTCAGAGGCTGCAAAAACGTCGTTCTCCGATTCGAATTTTACCCGAACCGGGGCTTCCGAACCGCCTTGGGGGCTGTTAAGAAGAGGTTTCCGAAGAGGTTTCCGAAGCGCTTTCCGATCCGCTTCCCGGCCGCTGCCAACGAAGGACCGGCTTGCGGGCGGCCGCAACCTCGTCGAGGCGGCCGACGGGCAGGTTCGTGGGTTGTGCGTGAAGCGCGTCGGGATCGCTCTCGGCCTGGCGGACGATGTCCTGGAGCGCCGCCACGAAGGCGTCGAGCGTCGCTTTGCTCTCGGTCTCGGTCGGCTCGATCATGACCGCCTCGGGGACGATCAGCGGGAAATAGATCGTCGGCGCGTAAAACCCGCGCTGAAGGAGGCCCTTGGCGACGTCCACCGCCCGTACGCCGCTCGGGGCAAGGTTGCGCGCCGAGGCGACGAACTCGTGCTGGCAGGGACCGTGGTGCGGGAGGTCGAGCACTCCCTGCAGCCGGCTCCGCACGTAGTTGGCGGCCAGGACCGCGTCCTCCGAAGCCTGGGTGAGCCCGTCGCCGCCCATCGCGGCGATGTAGGCGTAGGCCCGCACCAGCATCCCGAAGTTGCCATAGAAGCTGCGTACGCGGCCGATGCTCTGCGGCCGCTCGAAGTCGAGGCGGTAGGCGCCCTCGCTGTCGACCTCGACCGTCGGCCGCGGCAGGAAGGGCTCCAGGTCGGCCTTAACGCCCACCGGACCGGCGCCCGGACCGCCGCCGCCGTGCGGCGTCGTGAAGGTCTTGTGGAGGTTCAGATGGACGGCATCGAAGCCCATGTCGCCCGGCCGGCAGATGCCCATCAGGGCATTCAGGTTGGCGCCGTCGTAATAGAGCTTCGCGCCGCTGGCGTGGACGCGCTTGGCGACCTCCAGGATCTCGCGCTCGAACAGCCCCAGGGTGTTCGGGTTGGTGAGCATCAGCGCGGCCACGTCCGGGCCGAGCTTGGCCTCCAAGTCGCTGAGACTGATGCGGCCGTCGGCACCGGAGCGGACCTCCACCACCTGGTAGCCCGTCAGCGCCGCGCTGGCCGGGTTCGTCCCGTGGGCCGAGTCGGGGACCAGCACCTGGGTCCGCTGCTCGCCTCGCGCCCGGTGGTAGGCCTGGATCATGCGCAGCGCCGTCCATTCCCCGTGGGCGCCGGCGGCGGGCTGCAGGCAGACCCGGTCCACGCCCACGATCTCGCAAAGCGCGCGCTCCAGCCGCCACATGAGCTCGAGCGCCCCCTGCGCCGTCTCCTCGGGCTGGTAGGGATGCAGCCAGGCGAAGCCGGGCAGCCGCGCCGCCTGCTCGTTGGCGACCGGGTTGTATTTCATCGTGCAGCTGCCGAGCGGGTAGAAGTTCTCGCTGATCGAGTAGTTCATCGCCGACAGGCGGCTGTAGTGACGCATCAGCTCCGGCTCGCTGAGCCGGGGCAGATCGGCCGGGTGCTCGCGCAGGGCGCCGGCCGGGAGGGCGGCTTCCGGCGCGGGCGCCTCGACGCCGGCCTGCGGCAGGCGCGGGGCGGGCAGGCCTGGCCGGCTCTTCTCGTAGCTCAGCGGCTCGGTCATGCGCCCACCCTGGTTCCGGCGGGAGTCAGCGCCTCGACGAGCGCGTCGATCGCCGCGGGGTCGTTGAGCTCGGTGCAGCAGAAGCTGGCGACGTCCGCCAGCTCCGGGTACCAGCGCCCGAGCGGCAGGCCACCCAGGATGCCGCGGTCCTGCAGACGGCGCAAGACGCCGTCAAGGTCGCGCACCCGCAGCGGGAACTCGTTGAAGAAGGGTGCGCCGGGGAAGGCGGGTTCGAACCCTTCCAGCTCCTGGAGGCGCTCGGCCAGGTGATGGGCGCGGCGGAAGGACACCTCGGCGATCTGGCGCAGCCCGTCCGATCCGAGGTAGGTCAGGTAGACCGAAGCCGCCAGCGCGCAGAGCGCGTGGTTGGTGCAGATGTTGGATGTGGCCTTCTCGCGCCGGATGTGCTGCTCTCTGGCTGTCAGGGTGAGCACGAAGCCGCGCCGGCCTTGCTCGTCGTGGGCTTCCCCGACCAGACGGCCGGGCAGGCGCCGGACCAGTTCGGGATGGGTGGCGATGAAGCCGAGGTGGGGGCCGCCGAAGCTGGGTGCCAGGCCCAGCTGCTGACCCTCGCCGACGGCGATGTCGGCGCCGTAGGCACCCGGGGGCTTGAGCAGGCCGAGGCTGATCGGATCCACGCACGCAATGGCGAGGGCGCCGGCGTCGTGGGCGACCGCGCAGAGCGCCTCCGCGTCCTCCACCAGGCCCAGGAAGTTGGGCTGCTGGAAGATGACCGCGGCCGCCTGGTCAAGCTCGCCGGCGAGGTCGTCCGGGCCGCTGACGCCGCCCGAATGTTTAACGTGAAACATCTCGAAGCCGCGGCCTTCGCCGTAGCAGCGAAGGACCTCCACGTATTCGGGATGCAGGTGCCCGGCGACCACCACGCGCTTGCGGCCGGTATGGACGACGGCCATCATCGCGGCCTCGGCGACCGCGGTCGCTCCGTCATAGAGAGAGGAGTTGGCCACCTCCATCCCGGTCAGCTCCGCGATCAGGGTCTGGAACTCGAACATGGCCTGCAGCCAGCCCTGGCTCGCCTCCGCCTGGTAAGGCGTGTAGGCGGTGTAGAACTCCGGCTTCGAGATCACGGCGTCGACCGCCGCGGGGATGAAGCGCCGGTAGACGCCGCCGCCCCGGAACGTGAAGCGGTCTTCGAACATCAGGTTGCGGCCGGCGAGGTGGCGCACGTCGGCCAGCGCCTCCGACTCGGAAAGGCCGTCCGGGAGCGCGAGGTGTGGCAGGCGCAGCGAGCTCGGAATGTCGCGCAGGAGGTCGTCGAGGGTGGCGGCGCCGATCGCCGCCAGCATCGCCTGGCGGTCCTCGTCGGAATGGACCAGGTAGGGCACTAGGCGGAGCCCTCGGTGAACTTCTTGTAGCCGTCCTCGTCGAGCAGGCCAGCAGGCGCTTCGCCGGCTCCGTCCAGCTTGATCAGCCAGCCGTCTCCAAAGGGGTCCTGGTTGACCAGCTCCGGGGTCTCGCTGAGCTTGTCGTTGACCGCGCTGACCGTCCCCGCCATCGGCGCGTAGAGGTCGCTGGCTGCTTTGACCGACTCCACCGCGCCGAAGGCCTGGCCCGCCTCCAGGTGCGTGCCGACTCGGGGCAGCTCGAGAAAGACCACGTCCCCCAGCTGAGCCTGGGCGAAATCCGTGATGCCGATCGTGGCCGACTGGCCCTCGAGGACCAACCACTCGTGCGTCTCGCTGTAGCGCCGCTCCGCCAACCTCGTGCCCTCCTAGCTTGTGGACTGGACCGCATCGCGCGCCGGGGCGCGGTAGAACGGTAGCTTCACGACGTCCGCGGCCGCCGCCTGCCCGCGCAGCTCGAGCTCGACCACGTCTCCTGCCTGCACGCTGCCGGCCGCCACGCGAGCCATGCCGATACCCTGCTCGAGCAGGAACGACCAGGTCCCGCTGGTGACCTCGCCGATCTCGGCGGTCCCCGATCTGACCGGCGACCCGTGGCGAGGGATCGCGCGGCCCTGGCCGCGCACGCCGACTGTCGTCCGCTGCGGCCCGGCGGCTTTGATGTCCGCTAGAGCGGCGCGGCCGATGAAGTCGTCCTTGTCGAGCTTGACCGTCCAGCCGAGGCCCGCCTCGTAGGGGTTCACGGAGTCGTCCATGTCGTTGCCGTAGAGGCGAAGGCCCGCCTCCAGGCGGCAGACGTCACGGGCGCCGAGGCCGCAGGGCCGCACGCCGGGGTCGGCGGCGAGCAGGCGCTGCCAGAGCTCCGCGGCGCTGTCTGCCGGAACCATCAGCTCGAAACCGTCCTCGCCGGTGTATCCGGTCCGGGCCACCAGCGCGCAGCTGACGCCCAGGACCTCGACGTCTTCGGCGAACCCGAAGTGAGGCAGCTCCGTCAGTGGGAGGGTGGCCAGCAGCTCGGCCGCCCGGGGGCCCTGGAATGCGAGCAACGCCAGCTCTTCACTGCGATCGCGGAGCTTGCAGCCGGCGTCCAGGTGCGACTCCATCCAGCGCCAGTCCTTTTCGCGGTTGCCGGCGTTGACCACAACGCTGAAGAGATCCTGGCGGCGCTTGTAGGCGATCACGTCGTCGACGATGCCGCCGTCCTCGCGGCAGAGGAGGGAATACACCGCGTGCCCGAGCGGCAGCGACGCCACGTCATTGGTGAGCAGGCGCTGCAGCGAACGCTCCGCGCCCGCGCCCGCGACCTCATAGCGGCCCATGTGGCTCACGTCAAAGACACCGGCGGTGCGCCGCACCGCGAGCTGCTCCTCCTTGATAGACGTGTACTGGAGCGGCATCTCCCAGCCGCTGAACGGCACCAGGCGGGCGCCTGCCGCGGCATGGGTCTGGTGCAGCGGCGTGCGTCTAAGCTCCATCGTCACCGTCACCCTCCGGCTCCGAGCCCTGCTCGTCTTCGCCGAGCCACTCCAGGGGATCGAAGTAGTCCGGGTCCAGGAAGGGCAGCAACTCCTCGTCGTGCCGCTGGCGAGCGTCGGCGACCGCCGCGGCGACGTCGTCCAGCCGCTCCGCCGCCCAGCCGAGCCGCGCCGTCATCTCGGCCGGGGTGGGGTCGCGTTTCAGCTCGCGGCGAAGGAAGAGCTCCATGCGTTCGAAGGCCGCCGCGTCCTCGGTCAGCTGCCTCTCTTCCCGGAGCGAGGACTGCTCCTCCTCGAGGGCCCTGTCCATCTGCTCGCCGACCCGCTTCTCGGCGTAGGGCTCGAAGGCGCCGTCGACGCCGCCTGCGAACTCATGCATCGCCGCCAGCAGCGCCAGCGATCCCTCCTGGACCAGGTCCTCCTGCGACAGGCCCCGTTCGGCGCGCTCCCGAGCCAGCCGTTCGATCAGCGGGCGTTCGCGTTCGAAGACCTGCCGCTGCGCCTCCTCCAGGCCTCCGACCGCCCGGGCCACGGTGGCGCGATCCGGCGGGGGCAGGGCAGTCGGACCAAGAGCCGAGTTCCCCGATCTGCCCTTGCGAGCGCGGGGAGCCATCACCGGCATTGTATCGGCGGGGCGGGAACCTTCTGAACTCGCGGTTATACTCGCCTGGCTATGGCCTCCAGAAGGGCCGCCCCGCTCCTGGTGGTGGTCCTGGCCATGCTCCTGCCCCGCGCCGCCATCGCGTCTGCGCCGACCGTGGAGGTCGCCCACCTGAGCGGCGAGATCAACGCCATCACCGCTTCTTATCTCGATGCGGCCGTGCAGCAGGCGGAGTCAGATCGCGATGCGGCCCTGGTCGTGATCACCGACACTCCGGGCGGCCTTTCCAGCTCGATGGACGACATCAGCGAGCACTTCTTGAACTCATCAGTGCCGGTCGTGGTCTACGTCTCGCCGACCGGGGCGCGCGACGACTCGGCGGGCCTTTTCATCTCCCAGGCGGCGGACGTCGTGGCGATGGCCCCGGGGACGAACATCGGCTCGGCGCACCCCGTGCTGTTGAACACCACCGGCGGGTCCGCCCCGAGCTCCACCGACCCGGAACAGGCCAAGGTCCTGAACGACGCGGTGACGCGGGTTCGCGGCTTCGCGAACATCCACCACCGCAACGCCGACTGGGCGGAGCAGGCGGTCCGGCAAAGCGTCAACATCTCGGCCGAGGAGGCGGTTCGGATCCACGTCGCCGACCTGGAAGCCGGCGATCTGGGCACCCTCCTGCGGGCCCTCGACGGCCGCACCGTGCAGCGGCTGCACGGCACCGCCACCCTCAGCACCGCCGGGGCGGCAACCCGCAACTACGACATGCCCTGGCTGCAGTCGGTGCTGCACGACATCATCAGCCCCGACATCGCCTACCTCCTCTTCCTGATCGCCCTGGTCGGCATCGCGACCGAGCTCACTCACCCGGGCGTGATCCTGCCCGGCGTGGCCGGGGTGCTGGCGGGTGTCCTGGCGGCGGTCGCGCTCTATGGCCTGTCGGTCAATCTCGCCGGCATCATCCTGGTGCTGTTCGGGATCGGGCTCTTCGTGGCCGACTTGAAGGCGCAGACGCACGGGGTGCTCACCATCGGCGGTCTGATCGCGCTGGTGGCAGGCTCCACCTTCCTCTTCAACACGAACGTCTATGGCCCGGGCCTCGACTTCTGGGTGGTCTTGCTGGTGACCGCCGCGGCCTTCGGTTTCTTCGTGCTGGTGCTGCGCAAAGTGGTGGCGGCGCGGCTCCGCCCGGCCTACAGCGGCTCCGAAGCGCTGGTCGGCAGCGTCGGCCGCGCCCGCGAGGACCTCGATCCCCAAGGACTAGTCTTCGTCGACGGCGCCCTCTGGAAGGGTGTCGCGACCGAGTCGCCGATCCCGGCCGGCAGTCCAGTGCGGGTGGTGGCGCGCGAAGGACTGACACTGCAGGTTGCGGCCGCAGCCGCCACTGACAAGGAGGAATAGCTCCATGGCCGGCGTCTGGGTAGCCATCGGCATCGTCGTCGTCGTGCTGGCGCTGGTCTTCACGACCGGCGGGATTCGCGTCGCGGCCGAGTACGAGCGCGGGGTCGTCTTCCGCTTCGGCCGGCTCATCGATCTGAAGGGCCCCGGGCTCTTCCTGATCATCCCCTTCGGCGTCGATCGCCTGGTCAAGATCGACCTCCGCGTCATCACCCTCGAGGTACCTCCACAGGAGGTGATCACCAGCGACAACGTGACCACCAAGGTCAACGCCGTCATCTATTTCCAGGTCGTGGATCCGCGCGCGGCGGTCACGCGCGTCTTCAACTACGTGAACGCGACCTCCCAGATCGCTCAGACCACGCTGCGCGCCGTGCTCGGCCAGTCGACCCTGGACGAGCTGCTCGGCCAGCGCGAGAAGATCAACCAGGAGCTGCAGAAGATCATCGACGACCAGACCGAGCCCTGGGGCATCAAGGTCAGCGCCGTCGAGATCAAAGACGTCGAGCTGCCCCAGACGATGCAGCGCGCAATGGCGAAGCAAGCTGAGGCCGAGCGCGAGAAGCGGGCCAAGATCATCAACGCCGATGGCGAGTTCCAGGCTTCGCAGACGCTGGCCAACGCAGCCCGCGTCATCTCGTCAGAGCCGGGGGCGCTCCAGCTGCGCTTCCTGCAAACGCTGGTCGAGATCGGCTACGAGAAGAACACGACGGTGATCTTCCCGATCCCGATCGAGCTCATCCGGCCCATCCTGGATGCCGCCGACAAGGGCGTTCCAGCAGCCCTGTCGCCGCCGGCCCCGGTCGCCCCGGCGCCGGAGCCGCAACCTGACGAGGCAAGTCCCGCCTGATTCCGACTCCTGACCTGATCGCCGCCCGACCGGCGGTCGACTGGGTCAACGAGGGCACGCTGCTCGCGCCCCTGCCGCTGGCCGTCCTGGCCAACCTGGGCGTGCGCGAACACTGGGCGCGGATCGCCACCCTGGTGTTTTCGGGTGGCATCGCCGGCGCGCTCTTCCTGCTCGGCCTGGCCGATGCCGCGATCGCGACCCTCGACCCCCACGGCGCCGCCGCAGCGGGCACCCAGGCCTCTCCCGCCCTGATCGTCTGCGGCGGCTTGGGCCTCGCCGCGATCTGGCCGCAGGCCCGGGTCGCGCTGGCACGGCTGCTGCCGATCGACCCCGAGAGCCCGGTCCACGTGCTGGCGCTCGTGCTGACCCTGACCCTCTTCGGCCTGCAGCTGCAGAGCGCGTTAAGCAACGTCCTCAGCCAGGAGGCGGGCTCGGCGCAGCCGTTGAATCGCCTCGACCTGGTGCTTGGCGAGCTGCCCTTCCTCCTGATCGCCATCGCCGGCGTCGGCCTGGTCGTCAGGCGGAACCCGAGCGCGGCGGCCGACCGGCTGGGCTATCGCCGGCCGGCTTGGTGGCACGTGGTCCTCGCGCTCGCCGCGGCGGGCGGCTTCTTCGCGCTGGCGATCGGCTTCGACCAGCTCGGCCAGGTCCTCACCCCCCACATCGCCCAGGAGGTGAATTCCGCCAACACACGCATCTTCGGCGACCTGACCGCCGACCCGACCGGGGTCGTGACCCTCGCAGTCGCCGCCGGTGTCTGCGAGGAGGCGCTCTTCCGGGGCGCGCTGCAGCCCCGGCTCGGCATCCTCTGGACCTCTTTGGTTTTCGCCTCCGTGCACACGCAGTACGGCCTTTCCTTCGACGCGCTAGCGGTCTTCGTGCTGGCCCTCGGGCTCGGCTTGCTGAGGCGCTTCTTGAGCACCACCGCCTCGACCATCTGCCACGTGGCCTACGACCTGCTGGCCGGCTTTGGGCTCAGCGGCATCTTCTTAACCCTGGGCGGCGTGCTCGAGGGCTTGTTAACGCTGTTGCTCTTGGCCGCCCTCTTGCTTCACCTTCGTGGGCGCACGGCGGCAGCAGCCCCGTCTTAACAACCAGGGTTGGAGTTCGGGCGACCTCGCAGTAGAATGCCGGTATGGCACTCGCCACCCCGGATATTGCGTCCTCACCTATACCTAACCACAAGATGTGGTCGTCCTCTACCGACAGTCGCATCGTCGCCGTGGTCAACCAGAAGGGTGGAGTGGGCAAGACCACGACCGCCATCAACCTCGGCGCCGCTCTCGCCGAGCGCAGCCGCCAGGTGCTGCTGATCGATCTCGACCCCCAGGCCAACGCGACCAGCGGCGTCGGCATCGACCCCTCGTCGCCCCACCTGAGCGTCTACCACCTGCTCAGCGGCGAAGCCAGCCTCGACGAGGTCGCGCGGCCGACTTCGATGCCGGGGCTGTACATCGTGCCTTCCGAGCTCGGGCTGGCCGGAGCCGAGGTCGAGCTGGCGGCCCTGCCGGACCGGGAGCTGCGATTGCGCCGGGCCTTGGCCGAGCTGGACGGCGGCTTCGGTGACGTGCTCATCGACTGCCCACCGTCCTTGGGGCTGCTCACCTTGAACGCGCTCACTGCGGCCGGCCGCATGCTGATCCCGCTCCAGGCCGAGTACTTCGCGCTCGAAGGCCTGGCGAACCTGCTCCAGACCCACCAGCGCGTCCGGGCCGGGCTGAACCCCGACCTGGAGCTGGGCGGCATCCTGCTTACGCTTTTCGACGGGCGCACCACCTTGGCCTGGGACGTTCTCCAGGAGGTCCGCCGCGCCTACCCCGAGCTGGTCTTCCGCACGCTCATCCCGCGCAACATCCGGCTGGGGGAGGCGCCCAGCCACGGGCTGCCCGTGCTGCTCTACGACCCCGGCTGCCGCGGGTCGGTGGCATACCGCCAGCTGGCGGAGGAGGTGCTCGCATGAGCCAGGCGCGTGGAGCCGCCCGCGGTCTCGGCCGCGGTCTCGACAGCTTGATCCCGCTCCCCTCGCGGGCAGAAGCGGGCAGCGTGCGCATGATCCCGGTCGAGCAGGTCCGGCCCGGTCGCGAGCAGCCCCGCCGCCACTTCCGTGCTGACGCCCTGCGGGAGCTGGCCGAGTCGATCCGCGTCCATGGGCTCCTCCAGCCGGTCCTGGTGCGCCAGGTCATCGACGGCTGGGAGCTGATCGCCGGCGAGCGCCGCTGGCGGGCCGCCCGCATGGCCCAGCTGGACCGGATTCCGGCGGTGGTGCGCTCCGACGAGGAGGAGAGCCGCCGGCTGGTCCTGAGCCTGGTCGAGAACCTGCAGCGCGAGAACCTCGACCCAGTCGAGGAGGCGCGAGGCATCCAGCGCCTGGTGGTCGAGATGGGCCTCACCCACGAGGAGGTCGCCGAGCGCCTCGGCAAGAGTCGCGCCTCGATCAGCAACTCGCTGCGCCTGCTCGAGTCCTGTCCTGCGGTCACCGCCGCGATCGAATCGGGTGCGATCAGCGCCGGTCATGCCCGGGCTCTGCTCGCGCTGCCGGATCGGGCGGCTCAGGAGTCCGGGCTGCGCCTGGTGCTGGGCAAACGCCTGTCGGTCCGCCAGGCCGAGGCCTGGGTGAAGAGCTATCGCGGGCCGCTGCGCGCGCGCGTTCGTTCGAGCAATGTCGCCCTGGCGCAGCTCGCGGCCGAGGTCGAGGAGCGGGTTGGGCTACCCGTTAGCATTACGGGCGGACCGAGCGGCGGTCGCATCACGTTCCGGTTCTCCAACCGGCAGGAGCTCGACGCGCTGCTGGACCGAATCCGAACCTGACCGCCCGGATGTTTCACGTTAAACATTGGGCCGGCCGGTGCGGCTGCGCCTGGGAGTTGCATGGCGAGATCCTGGGAGTCTTCGAGGTCGTTCGCGCTCGAGCTGATCGAGATCGGGCTCCTGGCTCTCGGCATCTATCTCGTCATCACCTTCGCGGTGGAGACGGTCCACGTGATCGGGCTGAGCATGTACTCGACCCTCGACAACGATGACCTCCTGATCGCGTCCAAGATCGACTACCACTTCCATTCGCCGCAGCGCGGCGACATCGTGATCCTGAAGCCTCCCTTCGGCCAGAACGACCTGATCAAGCGGGTCGTGGGCCTGCCGGGCGAGCGCTTCGAGATTCGCGACGGCCACGTCTACATCAACGGCCGCCAGCTCAACGAGCCTTACATCAACCCGGCCGAGCCCTGGACCATCAACGCCAACTCGACCCAGCAGGTGATCCCCGCCGGCTACTACTTCGTCATGGGCGACAACCGCAACCATTCCAGCGACTCGAGAGCTTTCGGGCCGATACGCAGTGACGACATCGAGGCCCGCGCCTGGATCCGCATCTGGCCACTGAACAAGTTCGGTTTCGTCGACGGGCATCCAAGCTTCGGCACCGTCCTGCTGCCGCTCTGGGAGCAGCTGCACGCCGCTTAGCGGAGGCGGGTCCTAAGCGTCGAGGGCGGCGCGAAAACCCCGATCGGTCTTGAAGGGGCCGATCACGGCGACCTGGAGCGGGCCCCCGAGCACGCGCTGCGCAACGCGCTGCACCTCCGCCGTGTCGATGCGGTCGACCTCGGCGATGACCTCGTCGACGGTCTTGATCTCGCCGGTCAGCAGCTGCTGCTGGCTGAGCCAGCTGGCCATGGCGTTGGTGCTCTCCAGGCCCAGGCGGAGTCGGCCCTTGGTGAATTCCTTGGCCTTCTCGAGCTCCGCCGCCGGCACGGCCTGCTCGGCGATCCGGCGCAGCTCGGCGACCCCGGCGGCCAGCGACTGTTCGGCCTTCTTGGGATCGACGCCCATGTAGACGGCGAGGTAGCCGGAGTCCTGGTGCTTGCTGGTGTAGCTGTGGACGTCGTAGGCCAGGCCGCGGCTCTCGCGGATCTCCAAGAACAGGCGCGAGCTCATCCCCTCGCCCAGCATCGTGTTGATCAGGTCGAGGACGTAGCGGTCGGGGTCGAGGTAAGAGATGGCCCGCGTGCCCAGGCAGATGTGCGCCTGCTCGGTTTCCTTGCGAAAGAGGCGGACGGCCGGCTCCTCGAGCCCGATCGGCGTCTCCAGCTGAACACCCACAGCCTCGGTGACGGGGAGGCGGAGATCAGCGCTGACGAGCTCCCGGGTGCGATCTTCGTCGATCCCTCCGGTAACGCCGACGACGAGGTTGGCGGCGAGGTAATGACGCGCCAGGTAGTCGCGGATGTCGTTAGCGCTGATCGCCGCAACGCTCTCCAACGTGCCGGTGATGTCGCGGCCGAGCGGATGCCCGGGAAACATCAGCTCTTCGAACAGCGTGTGCACGTAGTCCTGCGGCTGATCCTGGTACATCTTGATCTCCTCCAGGATCACCATCCGCTCCCGCTCGATGTCCTCCGCGTCGAGACGGGGGTCGCAGATCATGTCGAAGAGCACGTCGAGGGCCAGCTCCAGCCTCTCGGCGGGAACCCGGGCCCAGTAGGCCGTGGCCTCCTTGTCGGTGTTGGCGTTGATGACGCCGCCGACGCCTTCGATCGCCTCGGCGATCTCCTTTGCGCTGGGACGCCGCTCCGTGCCCTTGAAGAGCAGGTGCTCGATGAAGTGGGAGACCCCGCCCAGGCGGGCATCCTCGTGACGCGAACCGACGCCCAGGAGGACGACCAGGCTGGCTGACGCGCGAGCCGGCATGGAGGCCGTGACGAGAGTCGCGCCGCCCTTGAGGGGGTGCAGCCGGTGGCCCGCGGCTACGGCCATCGTGGCGCCAGTATACGGATGGCTGTCAGGGCTCCGAGGCGGCGTCGAGGCGGGTCAGCGCTCGCCGCAGGATGGGGGCGACGTCGTCTCCCGGCAGGCCGTCGGAGACGGCGTCGAGGGCCTCGGTAAGGAGCCGTCTCGACTCACCGGCCGCGTCCGCGAGCGCCGCTTCGATCTCACCGGCGATCTCGGCAGGCGTCACGTCTTCGTCCCCTGCGCCGTCCGCGGCGGCGTCCAGCAGCAGCAGCGCCCGGCGGACGTGATCGGAGCCGCTCCTGGCAGCCTCCTCAGCTCTCGTCGGAGCGCGGACTCACCACGATGCGGCGGTTCGGCTCCTCGCCGATGCTGTTGGTCAGCACGGCCGGGTCTTCTTCCAGCGCCAGGTGGATCGCCCGCCGCTCGAACGGCTGCATGGCGTCCAGGGTGATCGGGTCGCCGGTCATCTTCACCTGGCGCGCGGCGCGGTAGGCGATCTCGCGCACGGTGTGCTCGCGGCGCTGGCGATAGCGCTCCACGTCGACGATGACGCGGCGCTCGCCCAGGTCGCGCGCGACCAGCATGTTGGCGACCGCCTGCAGGGCGCGCAGAGTCTCTCCGCGCCAGCCGATCAGGAGTCCCAGCTCGCGACCGGTCACGTCGAGCTGCACCGGCCCGTCCGACGGCCGCAGCGCGACGCTGGCGCGAATGCCCATCTTGGTCAGCAGGTCCTGGAGCATCACCCGCGCCTGCTCGGCTTCCGGGTCGGCGGGAGCGCCGTCTCCAACCGCCACCGCGGATCCTTCGGCGGGGCCGACCGTGACCTCGACCACGGTCTCTTCGGGGCCTTCGCTGAGGACCCGGACATCGACGTTTCGGCGGCTCTCTCCGAGCTCGATCAAGGCGGCGTCGACAGCTTCCTCGAGTGTCGGGCCACGTCCCTGCGCGGATCTCACCTTCTTGCTCTCTTGCTCCTGCGGGCCGCCCGGCTCGGGCGCGAAGACTGCGCGCGTCCGTTGCTTGGTGGCCGCGCCACCACGGCCGGGGCGGTCGTCTGTGTGGCGATCAGATCGTCGGCCGGCGGCTGACGTCGCAGCCCACCCCAGCCCGTCACGAAGTACTGCTGAATGATAGCTACGCAGTTGCTGATGAACCAGTAGAGACCGAGGCCGGTGGGGCTCACCAGCGTGAAGTAGCCGAAGAGCAGCGGCATCATCACCTGCATCGATTGCTGCATCTGCGCCTGCTGCTGTTCCTGCTCGGTCGCCAGCGGGTTCTTGGGCTGCTGCATCATCCGCGACTGCACGAAGGTGGTCGCGGCCGCGAGCAGGGGGATGATCAGGTACTCGGGAGTGGGGATCGGCGACCCGGCGAAGGTGTGATGCAGCGGCGTCGCGTTGAGGTTCGGGATCCACAGGAAGTGCGAGATCGGGAAGGTGCCCTTCTGGGAGGCGTCCCGGAAAACGAAGTAAAGGGCGATCAGGATCGGGTACTGGACGATCGCGGGCAGGCAGCCGGAGAGCGAGCTGAGCGGGTTGACCCCGTGCTCCCGATAGAGCTCCATCGTCGCCTTCTGCTGCTTCTGCGCGTCGCCCTTGTACTTCTTCTTGATCTCCGACAGCTGGGGGGCGAGCTTGCGCTGCTGGTTCATGGCGCGCCGGCTGAGGACGATCTGCAACTGGAAGAGCGGCGACAGAATCAGCTTGATGATCACCGTCAGCACCACGATGGAGAGGCCATAAGGGCCGATCACCTGGATCGCCGGCACCGTCGCGAAGTGGGCGTAGAGGAAATGCAGGGCGCTGCTGACGCTGACGCCGAAGATCGCCCACCAGACATGGTTGATCGGCAGGAAGATGTCGAAGGCGCTCTTCAGGAAGACCATCAGCGGCCGCGCCTAAGGCACCGGGTCATAGCCGCCATGGCTAAAGGGGTTGCAGCGCACGACGCGCCAGGCGCCCATCCGGCCCCCGCGCCACCAGCCATAACGCTCCACCGCCTCATAGGTGTACTGGGAGCAAGAGGGGTAGAACCGGCATGAACCTGCAAACACATGAGAGAGCGTGCGCTGGTACGCACGGATCAACCTGAGCATAAGGCGGCTCACCGCGGTCGATCGAGCCGGTCCAGGAGGCTCCGGGCCTCGGCTTCGAGCTCGCTCATCGGCAGCTCGAGGGCCGGGGTCCGTGCTATCAGCACCACGTCGTATCCTATTCCCCCTCTCCGGAGGGGCGAATCCTCCGCCAGCAGAATGCGCCGGCCGAGCTCCCGCAGGCGGCGCCGCGCGCGGTTCCTTGCCACCGCCCCCCTGATGTCCCGGCTGCTGGTCACCCCGATCCGCGAGGCGCCTTCGCGCGGCGCGGCAAAGGCGATCAGGGACCGTCCGGCAAACAGCCGCCGCCCGCGCACCAGGCGCGTGAAGTCTCGCTGGCGGGTGAGCCGGAAATGCTTTTTCACGCACGAGCCACCGCGCCGCCCGGCGCGGAGCTGCCTAGGGGGTGAGCTCGGCCCGGCCCTTGCGGCGCCGGTTGCGCAGGATGCGCCTTCCTCCGCGCGTGCTCATGCGGGTCAGGAACCCGTGCACCCGGCGGCGGTAGCGCTTCTTCGGCTGAAATGTTCGCTTGATCTGCTCAGGCCTCCAAAGGCTGGGAGTATAGCGAACGAGAAGATGGTGAACTTTGTATAAGGGTTGTAATGAAAGGGCTGGTTAAGGAACCTTGCGAGGCCTGTTGGCCTTTGCTATGATCCCGCTCCGTCAGCCATCACGCGGCTGCGAAAAGCCGCCGACTCCGCCCATTTGAATTCGCGCTCTACTTCGCTCAAGAACTAACTACTCGGGCCGGTTTCGGTAAGCGTCGCTGACAGGTTTTGCGGAATACACCGGACTGGGTTTTCCAAAGCCCCGAGTTCCGATGCGGAACTTGAGACGCCGGGTTTTTCCACAGTCACAACACAGGAGAGCGCGATTTTGCGGGCCGGTCCGGGTACCTGCTCGCCGGCAAACCTGGCCCCGCGGAGGGCGCCGAGGCTCGCCGGTGGAGACGACGAGAGAGCAGGAAGCCGGTCCGCGAAAGGTTATCCACAGCATTTCCAAGTCGTACTTGGAGGCCTCTCGTCAACTCGCTCAGATCCCCCCGAACCCTCGAAATCCACCTCTGGGGCCCGGTTTGTCCACAACCGTCCCGCCGGAGAGTCCCGCCTGGAGGTGTTGTCGTGAATCACGACCAGATCTGGTCGGCTGTGCAGGAGGAACTGCGTTTCCAGCTGGCGAAGTCGAGTTATGAGACCTGGGTCAAGCCGACCTCGCTCCTGGAGCAGGCCGGTTCCACGTTTCGGATCGGGGTGCCCAGCAAGTTCGCAAAGGACTGGCTGGAAGACCGGTTCGGCGGCCTAATCCAGGAGACGCTGCAAGCGGTCACCGGCGACGACGTCCAGGTCGACTTCGTCGTCTCCGGACCCGGGCCGGCGGTCGCCATCGCGGAACGTCCGCCGCCGGAGGAGCCGCCGGACGAACCGATGGCGGCGCCCCACACGGAGCTCAACGAGAAGTTCAAGTTCTCAGCGTTCGTCGTGGGCAACAACTCCCGCTTCGCCCACGCCGCCGCCAAAGCGGTGAGCGAGGCGCCCGGCGACCACTACAACCCGCTCTTCCTCTATGGAGGTGTGGGACTCGGCAAGACCCACCTCATGCACGCCATCGGGCACCAGGTCCGCACCAACTTCCCCAAGAAGCGGGTCGCCTATCTCACCTCGGAGCACTTCATCAACGAGGTGGTGGGATCGATCCAGACCGGGAAGATGAGCGAGTTCCGGCACAAGTACCGGACGGTCGACGTGCTTCTGATCGACGACATCCAGTTCCTGGCCGGGAAGGACCGCACGAAGGAGGAGTTCTTCCACACCTTCAACGCCCTGCACGAGCTCAACAAGCAGATCGTCATCTCGTCCGACCGCCCGCCCAAGGAGATCCCGACCCTGGAGGACCGGCTGCGCTCGCGGTTCGAGGCCGGCCTGATGGCCGACATCCAGCCGCCGGACTTCGAGACCCGGCTGGCGATCCTGCGGTCGAAGCTCGGCACCGCGGTCGGCCTGATCCCGGAAGAGGTCCTCGTCTTCATTGCCCACAAGGTGCAGAAGAACATCCGTGAGCTCGAAGGCGCGCTGCTGCGCGTCCAGGCCTTTGCGGCGATCCACCAGCGGCAGATCGACGAGGAGGAGGCGGCGAGCCTGCTCTCCGACATCATCCCCGCCGGCTCGCGGCGACCGATGACGATCGACCACATCCAGTCGATCGTGGCCGACTACTACAACGTCAGCCTCGACGACATGAAAGGGAAGCGGCGGGACCGGCATATCGTCTTCCCGCGCCAGGTCGCTATGTACCTGGTCCGCGAGGAGACGCCGTCGTCGCTGCCGGTGATCGGCCAGGCCTTCGGCGGGCGCGACCACACGACCGCCCTGCACTCGATCGACAAGATCACCAACGAGGCGAAGGAGGACGACCGGCTGCGGGCCGAGCTGCAGACCCTGCGCGAGCGTCTCTACGTCGAATGAGCGTCTTCCACAGGGAGCCGGTGAAATCCTCGGGACGGGGCGGGGACAACCCCTGGGCAGCCTCTTTTACCCACAGCTCGGAGCCGGTTAAGACCGGGTTGCCCGACGGCTTTCCCATATCCTTAGGCGCCCAACCCCCACCTCGGGCGAATACCGCATCCACAGTGTCAACAGGCCCTACTGGTACTGCGACGCATCTTTCTTTTAGATCTCAAAGAGACCTGCTGGGGACAAGGAGAGAATCGTGAAGCTGAGCTGCCAGCCAAGCATCCTGGGACAGGCCTTGCAGGTCGTGTCCAGGGCCATCTCCACACGCACCACGCTGCCGATCCTCAACAACATCCTGCTGGAGACGACGTCCGAAGGCCTTTCGCTGACGGCGACCAACCTGGAGATCGGGATCCGCAAGGTGGTGCCGGCCGAGGTCCTCGAGGAAGGCACGACGACAGTCCCGGCACGTCTGCTGACCGATTTCGTCAGCAGCCTTCCGGACGAGTCGCTGGAGATGAGCCTCGACCTCGCCTCGCAGACGCTGAGCCTTCGCTGCGGCAGGTTTGACACGCACATCAAGTGCATCGAGGCGGAGGAGTTCCCGCCCGGCCCGCGGCCGGATGAGGGCGACCAGTTCACGATCCCGCTCGAAGACCTGCTGGGGGCGATCGACCAGACGCAGATGGCCGCCTCCACGGATGAGGCGAGACCGGTGCTGACCGGGGTGCTGCTGCACATCGAGGAAGCGCAGCGGACGCTGGCGGCCACCGACGGGCACCGGCTGGCGGTCCGCAAGCTGCCGGCCAACGGCGCCGGCGGGCTGGACGCCAGGCTGATCGTCCCGGCGCGGGCGCTGGCCGAGCTGGGCCGTGCCTTTCGCGGCGAGACCGAGGAGGTCGAGGTGATCGTCTCCAAGGCTCGCAACCAGATCTTCTTCCGCGCCGGCACGTCCGAGGTCACCTCGCGGCTGATCGACGGCACCTACCCTAACTACTCACAGGTCATCCCCAACAAGAGCTCGACCGTGATCAAGGTGCCGACCGGGGAGCTGACCCAGACCGTGCGCGCGGTCTCCCTCTTCGCCCGTGACAGCGCCAATGTGATCCGGCTGCGCGCGGGTGAAGGCGGCCTCGTCCTGTCCGCGACGACCAACGAGGTCGGCGACTCCAAGGCCGAGCTCAACGCGGCGGTCGACGGCAGCGACATCCAGATCGCCTTCAACGCTCGGTATCTGCTGGATGCCCTGACCGCCATCGGCGGGGACGAGGTGGAGCTTCGCTTCGACGGTCCCCTCAGCCCCGGCCTGATCCGGCCTCCCAGTGGCGAGGAGTACCTCTACGTGATCATGCCCGTCCGGGTGGCTATGTAGCGTTTGCGTCTCCAGCGGCTTGGGCTTCGCAACTACCGCAACTACGAGCGTCTCGATCTGGAACCAGCGCCCGGCCTGAACGTCTTCCTCGGGAGCAACGGCCAGGGGAAGACGAACCTCCTGGAGTCCATCGCCTTGCTCGCGTTGAGCTCGTCTCCCCGTGCGCGGCGGGAGTCGGAGCTGGTCGGCCCGATGACACCCGCCTGCCGGGTTGAAGCGGTGGTCGAGTCGGGCGGCCGCAAGCGGGAGCTGCAGCTCGACGTCTCTGTCGAATCGGAACGGAGCCGGCGTCAGATCCTGATCGACGGCGTCAAGCGGAAAGCGATCGAGCTCCCGGGCGTGCTCAAGGTGGCACTGTTCTGGCCCGACGACCTGGGACTGGTGAAGGGAGGCCCTGAGCTGCGGCGGCGCTTCTTGAATCAGCTCCTGGTCCAGGTCGAACCGGGCTACGCGGGCGCGCTCAGCTCCTACGGCCGGGTCATGGAGCAGCGCAACCACCTGCTGAAGCGCGTCTGGATCGGTGAGGAGCCGGCGGACTCGCTCGACGTCTGGGACGAGGAGCTCGTGCGCCACGGCTCGCTCCTGGCCGACGCCCGGAGCCGCGCGGTGGAGGAGCTGGCGCCGCTCGCGGCCGAATACCACGGCCTGATCGCCGGTGGAGAGGCGCTCGAGATGCGCTATCTAGGCCCGGCAGACGACCTGCGCAAGGCTGTGCAAAACTCCCGCCCTGACGATCTTCGCCGTGGCGCCACGTCGGTCGGGCCACACCGCGACGATCTCGAGCTGCGGATCGACGGCCGTGACGCGCGGGCCTTCGGTTCCCAGGGCCAGCAGCGCACGGCGGTCGTGAGCCTGAAGCAAGCCGAGGCGGCGTTGATCCGCAGACGGAGCGGTGAAGCGCCGATTCTGCTCTTGGACGACGTCCTTTCCGAGCTGGACGCAACCAGGCGCGCCGCGCTCTTCGCGGCCATGGACGGAGCCGGGCAGGTCGTGATCACATCGGTGGACGCGGAGTCCTTCCCCGCTTCGATGATCGCCGGGGCATCGGTTCTCTGCATCAAATCGGGATTTGTGCAGCCCTGTGGATAAGCTGGGCAAGATCCTCCCCCGCGTGCTTGCGCGCACGCCCAATCGGGACCGCATCATCGAGGCTCACATTCGCACCTCGTTCGCGGCCGTCCTGGGTGAGCAGCTGGCGGGAATGTGCGAATCGATCGACTTACGCGGAGCCATCCTCGTCGTGCGGACGTCTAGTCCGGCGCTCGCTCATCAGCTCACCGCCGACGCGGCCCCGCTGTTGGAGCGCTTGAACCAGATGTCGCCGGGCAGAACCGTGACGAAGCTCCAGGTGCGCACCGGACGCGCGGCGCGATGACGCAGCCGCGGCTGACGCCGGAACAGCGTGCCGCGGTAAACGCCGGCCCGGGTCCCGTGCGAGTCGTCGCCGGTCCGGGGACGGGCAAGACCACCGTCATCGTCGAGCGCTTTCTGCGCCACGTGCACGCGGGCGTCGATCCGGCGCACATCCTGCTGGTGACGTTCACCGAGCGCGCCGCGCGCGAGATGCGCAGCCGGATCGAGGCGCGACTCGGCAGCGAGACGGAGCTCGCTGTGTCAACCTTCCACGCCGCTGCGCAGCAGTGGCTGCGGGAGGACGGACGGCGAGCCGGCGTGCCCGCCGGATTCACGATCCTCAGCGGTCCCCGGCGGTGGGTGCTGGCGTACGAGCTGCTGTGGCGCCTGGCCGATGACGCGCTCGTCGGCGTCGAGCATCCTGAGCGGCAGATCAGCGGGCTGCTCCGCACCCTGGAGCGGCTCAAGCAGGAGCTGGTTCCTCTGGCAGCCTTCGACCAAGCTGCGCGCAAAACGCACGACGCGGAGCAGCGAAAAGTACAGGTCGCCGCCGCTCGCTTCTTCCGTGCCTACGTGGCAGAATGCCGCCGGCAGCGACTCCTCGACTTCGACGATCTCCTCGAGCGGTCGGTGCGCCTGTTGGAGTCCGACCCCGCCATCCTGGCGCGTTATCGAGCACGGTTTCCGTGGGTGCTCGTGGACGAATATCAAGACACGAACCTGGCCCAGGAGCGCCTCGTGGAGCTGCTTGCGGGTGAGTCGGGCCAGGTGTTCGTCGTCGGGGACGACGACCAGAGCATCTACCGGTTCCGCGGTGCCTCACGCGCCAGCATGGAGCGGTTCGCGGCAGCTTTCCCGGCTCAGACCACAGTGCAGCTGACGCGCAATCGGCGCAGCACCAAGCGCATCGCACAGGCGTCGGCGCGCCTCATCCTGCAGAACTCGGACCGCGTGCCGAAGACGGTCACGGCAACGCGCGTGAGCGGGGCGCGAGTCGAGGTTTGGCACGCCGGTGACGCGGATTCAGAGGCAGGTGCAGTCGCTCGCCAGGTTGAGCGCCTGCGCGACGCTGGCCGACCTCTCAGCGGCATCGCCGTTCTGACGCGCACCAATGCGCTGGGTCGGCCGATCGCGAGGGCGCTCGCTGCCGTCGGCATCCCCTGCCGGATGGGGGCCTGGAGCGGTTTCTTCGACCAGCCCGAGGTCAAAGACCTAGTCGCCGCCCTGCGCCTGCTGCGCGACGCCGACGACGCCCTCGCCGACTTCCGGCTGGAGCGCGGGTTTGGCGAGCTGCCGGCTGCACGGTGGCGAAAGCTTCGCGCGGAGCTGGCGCAGCAAATCGGTTGGCGCGACGTCCGGGAGCTCTTCTTCGACCTGATGGAAGGCAGCGCCTTCCTGGGCCAGGCGGAGCCCGAGCCCACCATGCGGTTCTCAGAGCTGCTCGAGGATTATTGCGATCACTCCCCGGATCACTCCCTGTCCGCTTTTCTGGACTACCTGACGCTGGTTGAGCGCTCTGGCCTGGAGCCCGACCTGCGCGAACTCGAAGGCGCCTCGGCAGTGGACGCCGTTTCGCTGATGACGATCCACCAGGCGAAGGGCCTGGAGTTCGACACCGTTTTCGTGCCGAGCCTGGTCGAAGGCCGCCTGCCGCAGCCGAGCCGGCGGGAGCGTTTCACGATCCCATCCGGGCTGGTGGAGCCGGCGGTACGTGGGCGGGAAGACCACCTGGCGGAGGAGCGCCGGCTGTGCTACGTGGCGATCACGCGGGCTCGAGATCAGCTCTACCTGTCCTGGGCGGACAACTACGAGGGGGACCGCGCCTGGCGGCGCTCCCGATTCCTTGACGAGATCGTGGCCGGCGCCGGCCGGGAGGTGGTCGAGATTGAGCTGCCGGCCGTCGCGGCGGAAACGGCGGCGCCGGTCCCGGCGCCGCGCGGTCGCCGTCCCCCGCGGACGCTGTCGTATTCGGCCCTGGCGACCTACCGCGAATGCCCCCGGCAGCATTGGTTCCGCTATGAGCGGCGGCTGCCGCCCGAGCGGACGGCGGAGGGCCATCTCGGCGACACCGTGCATCGAGCCCTGCGCGCGGCCGGCGAGCGCCGGCTAGCGGGAAAGACGGTCACCGAGGCCCAGCTGAAGCAATTGGTCGAGAAGGCCTGGGCGGAGGAGCCCTTCCCGGACCCACGGGTCGCTGAGGTCTACCGGCACCTGGCCCTCGACTTGATAGTCCGATACTCACAAAAAGACCGGCTGGCTTCCGAAATGTTTAACGTGGAACATCCCTTCGAGACCAGCGTCAACGGCTTCCGCCTGAGGGGTGTGATCGACCGCATCGACGCGCCTCGCGAACCAGGCGGGGCTCACGTGCTGATCGACTACAAGACCGGTGCGCCGGCGCCCGCCTCGAGGCTCCGCCGCGACCTCCAGCTGGCCCTTTACGCGATCGGCGCGAAGCGCGAGCTCGGGTTCGACGAGGTCGTGCTCGAGATCGACTATCTGCGCGAGGGCAAGACCGTGTCGGTGGCGGCCGATGCCGGCCTGCTGGAGGAGGCTGAGCACCTCGTATTGGAGTTGGGAGAAGGCATCGCGGCCGGCGACTTCGAGCCGCATCCGGAGCCCCGGCGCTGCGCCCGCTGCTCCTATCGGCTGGTCTGCGACGCCTCCGTCTGAGGCGCCGACGCGAATCGACGGCCGATGGTGATCGCCTCTCGGGCGATGTCAAGCGCGGCGTAGGGCCGCCACACCTCGGCGGCGCGCTCTGCCATCCGCTTCGCCTCCCGGCCTCCGTCGGCGGCGAGCCGCGACACCGCCGCCTGCAGCGCCTCCGGGTCGGGGACGTACAGGCCGACCCCGGTGGCGGTCACGAAGCCGATGTTCGCGGTCTCCTGACCGGGCAGATGGCTCGTGATCAGGAGCGGCAGGTCAGAGGCGAGCGCCTCACCGATGGCTCCCGGCCCCGCCTTGGTGACAACCAGGTCGGCTGCGCGCATCAGCTCGGGCATGTGGTCGACGAACCCGAGCAGCGTCGTCGGCGTGCGGAAGTGCACACGGCTCAGGCGACGCCGCAGACGTTCGTTGCGGCCGCAGACCGCGATGACCTGCCAGGGCTGCTCGTCCCAGCACAGGGCGCGGACCTGCTCGATCATCCCGGCACTGCCCTCGCCGCCACCGACCACCAGCACGGTGAAGCGGTGCTCGTCGAGGCCGAAGCGGCGTCGCAGGGCCTGGCGCTCGCCCGGCGCCGCCGGCCGGAAGCGCAGGCTCACGGGTAGGCCGAGTACTTTCAGGCGCTCGCGGGGGACGTGACGGCCGCGGCACTCGTCGTAGGCGCCCTCGGAGGGCACGACCACGAGGTCAGCGCGGGGGAAGGACCAGCCGCGGTGAAATTCGACCAGGTCGGTGACGACGACCATCAGCCCGCGCCGCCGGGGCCCGCGGCTGATCGCCTGCCAGGCGACGTGGTTGACCAGCGGATGCACAGAGACCACCACATCGGGGTCGTGCCGCTCGAGCAGGGCTTCCAGCACCCGTCGCACCTGCGGCCCCAGGACGGCCCGGATGGCGGCGAAGGTGCCGCCGAGGTTGCTGCTGTAATAGACGACCGCCCAGAGCGCGCGCGAACGCCGGATCAGCGGGGAGTAGAGGCCGGCGAGGCGGCGCACCACGCGGGGACCCTGGCCGATGAGGGGATCGGCTCGCGCGACCCGAAGCCCGGGCTCGAGGCGCTGAAGCGCCTCGGTGAGGGCGAGGGCGGCGGCCCGGTGTCCACCGCCCGTCTCGGAGTAGAGGATCAGCACCGACAGCGGCCGCCCGGGCGGCTGCGCGGCGGCCTTTAGCTGCGCCCCTGCCTCTCGATCCGCTCCCGGCGCGCGGCCACGCGCCGATCGATCCAGCGCATGTTGTAGCGGGCCAGGAGGTAGGTGAGGATCAGCATGGCCAGGATCGTGATCGTCACCCATTTCACGTTCTCGATGGCCAGGGCGTGCGGGTCGAGCGCCGCCTCCCCTGGCGCCTTGTTCTGCTGAATGATGTAGGAGGCGATGTCCTTGATGTCCTGGTCGCTCAGCTGCGCGCCGCCCTTCGGAGGCATCGTCTGGGTGCTGCAGTTGAAGTTGCTGCAGGGCACCCCGCTCAGCCCGTTGGTGATCACCCCGATGAGGTAGGCCGGGTCCAGAGGATTGGGCGTGTTACCGAGCTTGCCGATCGGGTTGAGGCGAGGGCCGATCTGACCTGCCATGTCCACGCCGTGGCAGGAGGCGCAGTTCTGCCCATACAGCGTCAGACCATTCTGAGGATTGCCCGGCAGCGCCGAGCCGCCGCCACCGCTGCCCGCGCCCGCGCTCGGCGTCGCGCCGGGAGTGGGCGGGGGTGAGGTTTCCGCGAGCGCGACCACCATGCTGACGGCGAGCGCAAGCGCGGGGACCGAGAGGGCACAGGCTCCGAGCAGCAGCCAGATTCGGGGGCCCCTGCGAAATCGCAAATTTCGTGGGGTCGAGCGGCGGGCTCGCATCTAAACCCATGATAGCCGCCCCCGATCGGCGGGCGGGACGACTGGAATAGGCTTCAGGACCTGGGGTTTGTTGAAGAGATGACCTCTGTGTCGCCGGTCTCTCAGGCCGAACTCGCGTTGTGTTCCCGGCGCTGGCTCGATGAGAGGTCGGCCCATCGTGGCTGAGAGCATTGAGAACGCCGCCGCAGCGCCTCGACGGCGCGTCGCGGTGGTATCGCTGCACACCTCGCCGACGGCGGCTCTCGGCCAGAGCGCCAACGGCGGCCTCAACGTCTACGTCCGCGAAACCTGCCTCGCATTCAGCGAACGGGGGATAGCCACCGACGTGTTCACCCGGCGCGTCGAGCCTGACGGCCACGGCGAGCCGCCTCGCATCGAGGCCCTGGCCCCTCTCTCGCGTGTGATCTACCTCCCGACCGCGTCGAGCACCGAGGCTTCGAAGTACGAGCTCCTAGACCACGCCCAGGCCTTCGGCGAGTCCATCGCCGACTTCGCGCAGCGCGAGGACCTGCAGTACGACGTGATCCATTCGCACTACTGGCTTTCCGGTGTGGCCGCCGAGCGCCTTCGCGAGCGCACCGGCAGCGCGTGGGTGCACACCGCCCACACGCTGGGCCTGGTCAAGAACCGGCAGCTGGCCGAGGGCGCGCGACCGGAGCCGCCGGAACGCATTCGGGCCGAGCGGGCCATCGCCGGGGCGGTGGACCGCGTCGTCGCCAGCACGGACGACGAGGCCGAGGACTGGGCCTGGCTCTACGCGTGCCGGCCGGAGCGGATCCGCGTGGTTGCGCCCGGTGTCGACCTGCTCGCTTTTCGCCCCCAGGCTCGGCTCCACGCTAAGCGGCGGCTGGGCTATGCCGGCAAGCGCGTGGTCCTGTTCGTCGGCCGCCTTGAGCGCTTGAAAGGCGTGGACGTCCTGCTGCGGGCGGTGGCCCGCTTGGAGGCGGATCTTCGCAGCGAAGTGCGCGTCGTCGTGATCGGGCAGGACGGCAGCGATGCGGATCAGAGCGAGACCGCCCGGCTGCGGGGCATGGTCGCCGAGCTCGGCATCGAGGACCAGGTCGAGTTCATGGGCACCGTCCCCCACGATCGGCTGCCGCACTACTACTCAGCCGCGGACGTCTGCGTGATGCCTTCCCACAGCGAGTCGTTCGGCCTGGTCGCACTCGAGGCGCAGGCCTGCGGCTGCCCGGTCCTGGCGGCCGCCGTCTCCGGCCTGCAGTCGGTCGTCCGCGACGAGATCACAGGTTTCCTCGTGCCGGACCACGACCCCGAGTCCTACGCGGATCGCCTGCGACGCCTGCTCACCGAGCCCGAGCTGTCGGAGCAGATGGGGCGGCGCGGCACCCTCCTTGCGCAGCGGTTCACCTGGACGCGCACGGCCGATCGCCTTCTCGAGGTCTATGAAGAGCTGGGCGAGCCCGCTCAGGCCGGCGGTGTCCATTTCGGGTCCCGGCAGGAGTAGGAATACGACGGCCCGCCGGTGAGGCGGACCAGGCCGGTGCCGTCCGAGTTCATCAGCCAGAGCTCGTCGCCGTGCACGCCCGAACCGACAAAGACCACCTGGTGAGCGTCCGGTGACGGCTCCGGCGGCCCCAGCGCCAAGGTGGGCGGCGCTGTCAGGGCGGCGCCTGCGGTCAGGGTCTGCCGGCCCGCGGCGGTCGGGACGCGGTAGATGCGGTCGACCGCCGGATTGCCGACCGCGGCCAGCAGGTACAGGTGGGAGGCGTCGGCGTCCCAGGCGGGCGCCGAAACCGGCCCCACGGCGATGGTGGTCGCCGCCGCGGCCGCCAGCACGCGGACGCGGATCGAGGTCCCCCCCGGCGCGGTGACCTGGTAGGCGAGCCGCGAGGAGTCGGGCGCCCAGGCCAGGGCGGCGATGGCACCCGGCTCGGCACCGAGCTGATATCGCGACCGCAGCTCCACGCTGAGCACCCAGAGCTGGGTCGAGCCCTCGGCCGGCGTCGAATAGGCCACCTGCTCTCCGTCCGGCGAGAGGGTCATTTGGGTGACGCCGGTCGCCATCGCCGTCGCCGGGCCGGAGGCGCTGAGCAGGCCGAGCGTCCCGTGGTCCAGGTACACATAGCCGCGGCCACCGCCCAGGGGCAGTACGGCGTCGGCCGGGATCGGGATCGTGGCCGAGGTGCCGTCGAGCTGCCGGTCCTCCCAGGTCCTATCTCCCGTCTCCACCGTGAGCTCGTCGGCGGATGCCGCCCAGGCATAGGCCAGAATCGGGCCGGCGAGCAGCTCGCGGGGCAGGCGGTTCTGGTCGACCATCCAGAGGTCGCCGCCGGCCGACGGGTCAGAGCCGGGAGCTTCCGCCAGACAGGTGACCCAGCCGTGCAGCGGGCGCACCGGCCCGGTGTGGAAGTCGAGCGACACCGGCTTGGGCAGGGGATTCCCGTCCTCGTCCTCGATGGTGGAGCTCACGACGAGGCGGTAGGGCGTGTCTGCCGCCAGCAGTCCCGAAGGAGCGATCACCGCCCGGAACGGGTCGGACGGGGCCACGGTGGCCTGGACCGGAGCGTCGGGCAGAAGCTGGAAAGCACCGGCGAGGGAGGTCGCCCTCAGGCGGTGGTTGAAGGTCACCTCGAAGTACCCGGCCGGGTCGACGCCGCGCTGTGCCGGCGCGGGGCTCGTGTCCGAGACCTGGAGCGGGCCCTCGGTGCGGAAGTACCACGCGTGGTCGAGGTCCGCGGCGCCACCCCCCTGGCTGCGGTAGCCGGCCCGCAGCAGCACCTGGTAGGTGGTGTCGGTGCGCAGCGGCACCTGCTCGATGAAGAGCATCTCGCGCGGGCCGGCCCACGTGATCCTGCCTCGCGCCGCGGGCCGCAGCGAGAACCGCTGGGAGACCGATCCCGGGTCGACGGGCCGGTCGAAGTCGACGCGGATGGGGGCCCGGGTCGCCACTCCGGTCGAGCCCTTCTCGGGCGAGTAGTCGATGATCTGCGGCGCCCCGCCGCAGCCGGCGGCAAGCATGGCGAAAGCGGAGGCTGCAAGGACCGCCGCCAAGACCCGCCCCGCGGCGGGCAGGCGGGTCAGAGCTCGCTCTGGAGCCGGGTCCTCATGTCCTGGGCCAGCGCCTCCAGCCGGGAGGAGTCCACAAAGAGGAGCGAGATGGTGGGGATCTCATCGATCGCGCGCTCGACGCCGGTCTGGGAGCGATCAGCCGCCTGCAGGATGTCCTTCACCTTGCGCGAACGGTTGCCCAGCGACTCTTCGGCCAGCTGCTGGAGGTCGTCGACCACGCGCTCCCAGTCGACCGCCTTCCCATCGCCGGCGCCGGCTGCCGCCGGGGGCAGAGTCTCGGCCGGCGAGGGCGGAATCGTGTCACCGGGCGAGGGCGGCATGGTGGTCGCGGCGGAGGGCGGAATCGTGTCCCCCGGCGACGGCTCCGCGGCCTGGATGGGCAGCGTCGGCGCCTCCTGCTCTTCGGCCGGCTCCGCGGCAGCGGGCTGGATGGTCGGCATGTAAGCGGGCGCGGCCGATTGCTGGCCGGTGATCTCCTCGGCGTTCAACGGGTGGCGCGCCGTCGCCTCCGCGGCCTTGACCTCGATCATCGCCTGCGCGTCGTCGCAGAGGTTGCGAACCTCGTCCACCTCGTCGGAGATGTCGCGGGACTCGCTCGTGTACGCGCCGGTCACCTGCCCCTTGGTGAAGATGATCACGCCCGTCTTACCTGCCGAGCGGACGGTGACGCTGCCGGTGTGCGCGCGCTCGGAGAGAAACTCCAGCAGGCTCGGGAAGTCGACCCAGCTCGCGTAGAGCTCGGTGTAGAGCGGCGTGGCGACAGTGAGCTCGTAGAGGCCTTCGACGACCTCCGCGGAGAGGCCGACCACGTCGAGGACACCCAGCCCCCGCGTCACCTGGTCGTTGAACGCGAGCAGAGCGTCGCGGCCGAGCTGCAGGTCGCCGGCGTCGTAAACGCACTCCAGGGCGCGGCCGTCCTTGAAGAAGATCAGGCCGCTCGCCTCTTCGGTCAGCAGGCGGACGTAGCCGGTGTAGCCGTCCCGCTCGAGCGTGGTGATGAGCCGGGGGAAGTCGACGAAGGAGGTCTTGAGGGAGTCGTAGGTCACCTCGCCGGCCGGGACCGGGATCGGCTCGCGCCCGTGGCGAGGCTCCGGCCGGTGCTTCACCCCACGCCGGGCCTGGGGCACGTGCGCAGGCTCGGCGGCGGTCCGGTTGATCGGCGGCAGGGTCGGGGCCGACTCGATCGGCGTCGTCGCGGCCGGGGCCGGCATCGACTCGAGCTCGGGCTTGGGCTCGACCTCAGGCTCGACCTCGGGCTCAGCCGGTGCCTGGGCCTCGGCTTCCGGCTCGGATCCGGCGTCAGCCTCAGCCTCGGCCGGCGCCGCCGTGTCCTCCGCCCGCCCCGCGCCACCGTTGCGGGCGGCGGCGTCAGCGGCGCTGATGAGGTCGGCCAAAGTGCCGGTCACGGTCTCGTCGGCAGGCAGCTTGGCCTTGGAGTCGAAGGCGAACTCGCCCTCGTTCCAGCCCAGGGCCGTGACCACCGCGCCGTCGCCGGTCTGTCCCGCCGCCTCCGCGTGCACGAGGCTCCCGAAGAGCAGGTAAAGGGTCGCCGCGCGGTCGCCGTCGCGAACCGTGAGGATCCCGGTCGCCCGCTCGCCCTGTGCGGTTTCGAGCAGGTTCCGGAGGCTGGTCTCGGTTAGGTTACCCTGGCTTTGCACGGCGTCCTTCTAGGCATGGCTGGATAGGCGGGCCGGGAGGCCGCGCAGGGCTACTATACATTCGCATGTCGAGTTCGGGCGACCGCCCTAGGCCGCCCGACGCGCCGTCGCCCGAGGAGGGCGGCCGAGTCGCCGAGCCCCTCCGCCTGCTCTTGGTGCGTCATGCCCGCTCCACCTGGAACGAGCTGCATCGCATCCAGGGACAGCTGGACCCGCCCCTGTCCGAGGCCGGCTTGGACCAGGCGGGCAAGCTGGGGGAGCGCCTCCACCACCGCAGCGGCTGGCGCCCCGCCGGCTTCTACTGCAGCGACCTCATGCGCTGCCGGCAGACTGCGGAGGCGCTGGGGGCGGCCATCGGCATGCAGCCCGAATACATGCCGGAGCTGCGCGAGATCGCGCTGGGTGAGTGGGAAGGCCTGACCCGCGAGGACCTCATGACGCGCTACCCGGCGCTCTGGGCACGGTGGGTGAGCCACCCGGATTGGGACCTGGTGCCCGGTGGCGAGCTGGCCGCCGACTTCGAGGATCGGGTCAGCAGCGCGCTGGAAGGCATCCGCGCGCGCCACGAGAGCGGCGACGTGCTGATCGTGACGCACGGTGGCGTGATCCAGGTCGCCCTTGGCCGCGCCCTAGGCTGGCCGGGCAGTCGCGGCGCCTTTCCATTTCGGATCCAGAACACCTCACTGAACGTCCTGGAGATCGGGACCCGCCGCGCCGTCATCAGCCGCGTCAACGACACCGCGCACCTCGATGACGACCCCATCCCCACCTGACGAGACCTGGGACGAGGAGCTCGCCGCCCTCGAACCGATCCCGTCGCTGCTGCAGACCCGGGCCTGGGGCGAGGTCCAGAGCGGAGCCGGCTGGAACGCCGAACGCGTCCGCCTGCCGGGCGGAGGCCGGGCCCTGGTCCTGCTGCGGAAGGCGCTGCACTCCAGCTTCGGCTACGTGCCGCGTGGTCCCGTTCCTGCGATCGAGCAGACCGTGTCCGAGCTGGTCACCTGGGCGCGGGACCGGGGCCTGGCGCGCCTGCGAGTCGAGCCCGAGGCGCCGCCTGACTTCGGCGAGACGCTGCGCCAACTTGGGTTTCGGGCGCGGCCTGACGCCTCGCCGCAGCAGCCGCGCCACACCAGCATCGTCGAGCTGAGCCGGTCCGAGGAGGAGCTGCTGGGGTCGTTCAAACCGAAGACCCGCTACAACGTCCGGCTCGGGCTCAAGCGCGGAGTGGCCGTGGACGGCGATGGTGACGCCTCCGACCTGGTCGAGCAGGCGGCGGGCACCGAGGCACGCCAAGCCATCAAACTGCCGCGCCGGGACTATTACGAGCGGCTCCTGCGCCTGCTGCCCTGGGCGCGCGTCTACGTAGCGCGTCATGAAGACGAGGCACTGGCCGCGATCCTGGTCGCGCGACACGCGGGCCGTGCGTACTACCTGTTCGGCGGCTCCAGCGGCAGGCGCCGCGAGCTGATGCCCATGTATGCGGCGCAGTGGCAGGCCATGCAGGCCGCGGCCGCGGACGGCCTCGCCGAGTACGACCTCTGGGGCGTGCCGCCACCCGACGAACCAGACCATCCCTGGCAGGGCCTCATGCAGTTCAAGGCCGGGTTCAACGGGCGGCTCGTCGAATACCCGGGACCCTGGGACCTGGACCTGGGCCGCGGGGCGGTCGCGATCGACCTCGCCGGGCGCGCAAGGGATCTTGCTCGACATTTTCTCAACAACGGCTAACGTGTCTTCGGTTTAATTCTCTGGTGCGAAACACTGCCGAGCCCGCTGAAGAGACCCAGCCGCGGCGCGTCCTCGTCGCCGATCCGGACAGCGCCTCGCGCCGCGAGGTGGCGACGACCTGCGAGCAGGACGGCTACGACGTGACCGAGGCGGACAGCGGTCAGGCGGCGGTCGACCTGTTCGCGTCGACGCGGCCTTCGATCGTCGTCCTCGAGGTGACGCTGCCCGACATGAGCGGTTTCGACTGCTGCCGCGAGTTGCGGCGGATCGATCCGGCGACGCCGATCATCATGATCTCCACCCGCTCCGACGAGATCGACGCCGTGGTCGCCCTCGAGATCGGCGCCGACGACTATGTGGTGAAACCGCTGCGGCTGCGCGAGCTGATGGCGCGGATCGCCGCCCACCTCCGCAAGGTGCGCGGCGAGGTCGTCTCCAGCGACAAGGGCCAGCTCGAGTTCAAAGACCTGATGGTGGACGTGAACGAGCGCCGGGTGTTCAAGTCGGGCGCGGAGGTGGAACTGACGCACACGGAGTTCGACCTCCTCTCCTTCCTGGCCTCCAACGCCGGCAAGGTGCTGAGCCGGGAGAAGATCCTGAACACGATCTGGGGCTACGAGTACCCGATCGAGACGCGCGTCATCGACGTGCACATCCGGAACCTGCGGCGGAAGATCGAGACGGTGCCCTCGCGGCCGTTCTACATTCTGGCCGTGCCGGGTATCGGCTACCGCTTCACGAACGCGCGCCCCTGACGTAATCAGGATGTCGTCGTCTGCGTTCTGCGGATCTCACGACGGGAGAGCGACACCATGAGCCCGAAGAAGGCGTCTCAGCTGCTGTCGGCCGAGGAGCGCGCCGCCATGAAGGAGACGCTCGACGAACGCCGGCGCGCCCGGTCGGGTGATGTGGACGGGGAAAGCGAAGTGCTCGCGAAGATCGCCGAGATGCCGGAAACGGATCGCGTGATGGCGGAGCGTATCCACGCCATCATCAAAGCTGCCGCGCCGACGCTGACTCCCAGAACCTGGTACGGGATGCCGGCCTACGCCAAGGACG
>Ga0207664_10000277_pt1 | contig 38796 bp, 32 predicted proteins | sample LARL83metaG_FD_184349 | JGI IMG/M metagenome (GOLD analysis project Ga0207664, IMG submission 184349) | Corn, switchgrass and miscanthus rhizosphere microbial communities from Kellogg Biological Station, Michigan, USA - LAR L8-3 metaG... | ecosystem: Host-associated > Plants > Roots >... | reverse complement strand
CGGACCGGCGCGCTGGCCCCGCTGGTGGCCCGCGCCTATGTGACCGAGCTGCGCGACCTGCTGCGCTCGCTGGACGTGTCCGACGTGCGGATGGAAGAGGGCTCGATGCGGTGCGACGTGAACACGTCGCTGTCCGCGATCGGCTCCGGGGTGTGGGGCACCCGCACCGAGACGAAGAACGTCAACTCGCTCCGCTCGGTGGAGCGCGCGGTCCGGTCCGAGATCGAGCGCCAGGCCGGGGTGCTCGACGCGGGCGGCCGGGTGATCCAGGAGACCAGGCACTTCCACGAGGAGTCCGGGAAGACGACTTCGGGCCGGTCCAAGGAAGAGGCGCAGGACTACCGCTACTTCCCCGAGCCCGACCTGGTCCCGGTGGCTCCGGCGAGTGACTGGGTCTCGCAGATCCGGGCCACGCTGCCCGAGGCGCCGTCCGCCCGCCGGGCCCGGCTCCAGGCCGAGTGGGGCCTGTCCGACCTGGACATGGACGCGCTCCGCAACGCCGACGCGCTTGACCTGGTCGCTTCGACGGTTGCTGAGGGCGCGTCCCCGGCCGATGCCCGCAAGTGGTGGCTGGGCGAGCTGGCCCGCCGCGCCAACGAGACCGGCGTGGCGCTCGCCGACCTGGCGATCACACCCGCGCAGGTGGCTCGCGTCGCCGGACTGGTCACCGACGGCAAGCTCAACGACCGCCTGGCCCGCGACGTGATCGACGGCGTCCTGGCCGGCGAGGGCTCGCCCGACGAGGTGGTCGGCGATAGGCGGCTGACGGTCGTCAGCGACGACAGTGCGCTGCAAGCCGCCGTCGACGCCGCGATTTCGGCCAACCCGGACGCCGTCGCCAGCATCAGGGCCGGCCGCACCGGTGCCATCGGCGTCCTGGTCGGCGCCGTCATGAAGGCCACCCGCGGCCAAGCCGACCCCGCCCGCGTCCGCCCCCTGATCGAGCAGCGCCTCAGCTAGGTCCAGCCCCAGCGGCACGCTGGCGGCCGCGCCTGTCGGGTCACGCGGCGGATAGTTCGCGGTTGAGGCCGGCGGTGACGGCCGTCAGGACGCGGGCCGCGGTCCGCAGGTCCTCGGCGGGGATGCCGGAGTAAGCGCGCTCGATGATCGGGCCGATGTCGCCGCGGACCTTCGCGAACAAGGCTCGGCCCGCGTCGGTGGCGGTGACCTGATCGGTGCCCGCCAGCAGGCCCGCTTCCGTGAGCTCGGCGAGGGTCGCCTGGGCGGCTTCCTCGGTGATCTTCAGGGCCCCGGTGGCGCGGGTGACCAGGCCGGCCCGGTCGGTCGAGCCGCCGGCCGCCATGGTCAGGGTCAAGGCGACCCAGCGGTCGCGGTTCAGTCCGGTGCCGGCCAGCACCACGTTCATGATCGCGCCATGCGCGTTCTCTGCCTGCCCGACGATCTGCGGGTTGAGTGTAAGAGTGTCCATGGCTCTATTATGGCACTCAGTCTCAAAAAAGTACAAGCCCCATTTAGTACTAAGTCTGCTAGGCTGACGGGCATGGACGACCGGACGTTGCCGCTGCGCGAGCGGAAGAAGCTGCGTACCCGCCGGGCGCTCGCCGAGACCGCGCTGCGGATGTTCGCCGAGAACGGATTCGACGCCACCACCCTCGAGGAACTGGTGGCGGAGGCGGAGGTCTCGAAGAGCACGTTCTTCCGCATGTACCCGGCGAAGGAGGCCGTCGCGGTGGAGGCGGAGACCGAACTGTGGACCGCCTACCTTGCCGCGCTGACCGATCGAGAGCTGTCTGGTCCCGTGCTCACCGGACTGCGCGACACCCTGACCGAGGCGGCCGGGTCCCTGGATCCCGGCTGGGACACCCGCTACGTCGCCACCCGCCGGCTGATCCTGACCGCCCCGCCGCTGCTTGCCTACGTGGACTACTACCGCACCGGCGTGGAACGCCAGGTGGTCGCGTCCCTCACCGGAAAGCTAGGGCTGCCCGACGGCGACCTCCGCCCGCAGGTCCTGGCCGAGCTCACCACGACGGCGTGGAGCGTGGCTGGCCGGGAGTGGGTCCGCCAGGGCGGGGACGGCGGCCGCCCGGCGCTAATCGCACGGCTGCACGCCGCATACGCGGCCATTCCAGCCAGCCTGACGCTCACCGCCGGACAACGTGGATCGTAGTGTGCGGCTACCCGCACACAACGATCCACGATCCCGTGGCGCCCCTCGGAGCGCGGGCGGGGTTAGACGGGGGGGCGGCGCCAGGCGGTGGGGGATGGCAGGGGGAGCGGCCGGCGGTGCAGGGACGCGGGGGTGGCCCAGGCGGACGGGGTGGCGCTGGGCCCGGCGGCGGACGGCGCGGTCGCGGCGGACGGGAGGGTGCGGGCGGACGGGTGGGTCCCGCCGAACCGGGTGGTGCTGGTGGTCCTGGCGGAGCCAGCCGGGGGGCCCGGGGCAGCGGGGGGATCGGCGGCGCGCGTCTGGAGGACGGCCACCAGGACGGCCAGCTCGTCGAGACTCGGATCCCCGCGGACGACGGAGATGTCCAGAGGTGAAACCTCGGCTCGTTCCGCCATCAGGGTCTTGATTTTCCGAGGATGATGCCGAACTCCCTGTGCACCCGCTCCCAGAACGCGTCGCGCAGCCACTCGCGGGCTTCCTGGTAGGGACGCAGGGACAGGCCGAGTTCCTTCTCCGCGTCGACGAGGAGTTCCTTGTCGATGACCGGCGGCAGGATCGGGCCGGGCAGCAGGTCACGGATGTTGTCGCGGCCGCGGGTGAGGATCCACTTCTGCGCGACGTGCTCGCCGGCTTCTTCCACCCGTACGCGATCGGGGCCGAGTCGCGGCATCGGGCCGGTCGCGGCGGGGAAGCCGCCGGTGTGCCCGGTGGCCGCGCCGGGCCTGAGGGTCGGCATCGGCCGGGTGTGCCGTTCCCCGAACAGCTGGGCCGGGGTGGGCGCGGTGCCGGACGCGCCGGCGCCGGGCTGGCCGGGCGGAACATCGGGGCGCACGGCTTCGACCGGGTTCTTGGTGAGGTACGGGCGCAGGAACGGGCCGTCGAGCACGTCGACGGTGTCGGATTCCCACACCAGGCGTTCGGCCTGGTTGGTGCCGTAGGGGGGCTCGATGCCCCACAGGTGCACCCGGACCCCGTAGGCCTGCGCCGCCTCGACGGCGGGGACCATGTCCTCGTCGCCGGCGATCAGCACCGCGTCGGTGATCGCGCGGTGCCGGGCCAGGGCCTCCATGTCGGCCCGGATCTGGGCGTCCACGCCCTTCTGCTGGCCGCGGGCGTTCAGGTTGCCAAGACGCAGCTTGACCCAGGGCATCTGGGCGATTACTCGCTGATCGATCGTCGGTACCCGGTCCCTGGCCGCGTCGTACCAGTACACCCGCAGCAATTCGCCGCGGATCAGCTCGTCCGCGTGCTTCTTGATGACCTCGATCAGCGACACCGCGTCGACCCGGTATTCCCGCCGTGAGCTGGTCCCGAAAAGCAGCTCGCCGGCGGCGGCATACAAATAACCGACGTCCACCATGACCGCGTACCGGGCCAGGATGGGGAGCGGTGCTGCGAATTCGGTCATCATCTCGACTCTAGGCCAGATCGTGCCGTGCGCGCGCCACATGCGCAACTTTCGCCGGCGCGCTGAGGCGGCTTAGCTGCGGTGTGTAGGCGGTCGTTTCCGCTAAAGCGGGATATTTCCGTGTTTCTTCGGCGGCAGGGTCTGCCGCTTGGTGCGCAGCGTCCGCAGCGCCCTGGTGATCGCCGGGCGGGTCTCGGCCGGGCGGATGACCGCATCCACATAGCCGCGTTCGGCCGCGATGTAGGGATTGTCCAAGGTGTCCGCATACGCTCGGATCTTCTCCTCGCGAACTTGCGCGGGATCCGAAGCGGTGCTGATCTCCCGGCGGTACAGGATGTTCACCGCGCCCTGCGCGCCCATGACCGCGATCTGCGCGGTCGGCCAGGCGAGGTTGATGTCGCCGCCGAGATGCTTGGAGCCCATCACGTCGTAGGCGCCGCCGTAGGCCTTCCTGGTGATCACCGTGACCTTCGGCACGGTGGCCTCGGCGTACGCGTAGATGAGCTTCGCGCCCCGTCGGATGATCCCTTGCCACTCCTGGCTGACACCCGGGAGAAATCCAGGCACATCAACAAATGTCAGGATAGGCACGTTAAAAGCATCACAAGTCCGGACAAAACGGGCGGCCTTCTCGGACGCGTCGATGTCCAGCGCGCCGGCGAAGTGCATCGGCTGGTTCGCCACCACGCCGACGCTCGACCCCTCGACGCGGCCGAAGCCGACCACGATGTTCGGCGCGAACCCGGCGTGGATCTCGAGGAACTCGCCGTCGTCGAGCACCCGGGTGATGACCTCGTGCATGTCGTACGGCTGGCTCGCGGAGTCCGGTATGACGGCGTCCAGCTCCTCGTCCTGAGCCGTGAGCTCGTCTGTGGTCTTGGCCTCGAACCGCGGCGGCTCCGTCAGGTTGTTGGACGGCAGGTAGGACAGCAGGTCCTTGGCGAAGTCGATGCAGTCCTGCTCGTCGGTCGCCTGGTAGTGCGCCACGCCGGACTTGGCGCCGTGGGTGTAGGCGCCGCCAAGCTCCTCGGCCGTGACGTCCTCGCCGGTCACCGTCTTGATCACGTCCGGGCCGGTGATGCACATGTAGCTGGTCCGCTCGACCATCAGCGTGAAGTCGGTGATCGCCGGCGAGTACACCGCGCCGCCCGCCGTCGGGCCCATGATCAGCGATAGCTGCGGGATCACGCCGCTGGCGTGCACGTTGCGCGTGAAGATCTCCGCGTACAGGCCGAGGGCGACCACGCCCTCCTGGATGCGGGCGCCGCCGCTGTCGTTGATGCCGATCACCGGGCAGCCGGTCTTCAGCGCGTGGTCCATGATCTTGACGATCTTCTCGCCGTAGACCTCGCCGAGGCTGCCGCCGAAAACCGTGAAGTCCTGGCTGAACACGCACACCGGGCGGCCGTCGATCGTGCCGTACCCGGTTACCACGCCGTCCCCGTACGGCCTGGTCTGCGCGATGCCGAAGTCGTGCGCCCGGTGCCGGGCAAGCTCGTCGAGTTCGGTGAAGCTCCCCGGGTCGAGCAGCAGCTCGATGCGCTCGCGGGCGGTGAGCTTGCCCCGCTGATGCTGCTTCTCGATGGCCGCGGCCGAGCCCGCGTGGATCGCCTCCTGGCGGCGGCGGTCAAGGTCGGCGATCTTGTCCGCGGTGGTGTGCGGGACGGGGGCTTGATCTGCCATGGCCCACAGAGTAGTACCGGCCGGGTGGAGTGATCGCGTCGAGCGGCCGCCCGGACCTGACTGGTCCATACCTTACGGAATACGCTCTAGGCGTGAACAGGGAAAAGGACCGGGATCAGCTGCCCAAGCCGATGCGGCGCGACGTCCGCCTGCTCGGCGACCTGCTCGGCGAGGTGATCAGGGACAGCGCAGGTCAGGAGCTGCTGGACGCCGTCGAGCAACTCCGCCACGCCGTCATCGAGGCGCGCAGACAGGACGACGACACGGCCGGTGACCAGATCGCCGGCCTGGTCTGTTCGTGGAGCCTGGAAAAAGCCGAGCAGGTCGCCCAGGCCTTCACGGTGTATTTCCACCTGGTCAACCTCGCCGAAGAGCACCAGCGCATCCGCATCCTCCGCGAGCGCGACTCGGGAGAGGAGCCGCTTCGCGAATCGCTCGCCGCCGCCGTGGCCGCCCTCCGGACCGCCGACCCGACAGCCGCACTGGAACCGGACCTCAGGGTGCACCTGGTGCTCACCGCGCACCCGACCGAGGCCCGGCGCCGAGCGGTCGTCGCCGCCCTCCGCCGGATCAGCGAACTGCTGCACGTCGTCGACGACAAGGAGCGCGGCGCGACCGAGCGCACCGAGGCGCAGCGCGCGCTGCGCGAGCAGATCGACCTGCTGTGGCGCACCGCGCAGCTGCGCGTCAAGGCGATGGACCCGATCGACGAGGTCCGTACCGTGATGACCGCGTTCGACGAGACGCTGTTCCGGGTGGTCCCCGCCGTGTACCGCGAACTCGACCGGGCCCTCCAGGGCTCGGACGCCGGCGCGAGCCCCACCCCGGTCCGGGCGTTCCTCAGGTTCGGCAGCTGGGTCGGCGCCGACCGGGACGGGAACCCGTTCGTGACCGCCCAGGTCACCAGGGAGACCGCGACGATCCAGGCGGACCACGCGCTCCGCGCGCTGGAGGCGGCCACCACCAGGATCGGCCGCGCGCTCACGCTCAGCGAGACGACCACGCCGCCGCCCAAGCAGCTGATCGCCGCCATCACCGAGGCCCGCGCCGCCCAGCCGGAGCTGGTCGAGGAGATCGCCGCCCGCGCGCCGCAGGAGCCGTACCGCACGTACCTGCTGTACGCCGCGGCCCGGCTCGCCGCCACCAGGACCCGCGACGCCGACCTGGCGTACAAGCAACCCGCCGAGTACATCGCCGACCTGCGGACGGTGCAGGACGCGCTCGCCCAGGCCGGCGCGGCGCGCCAGGCGCACGGCGAACTGCAGAACCTCATCTGGCAGGCCGAGACGTTCGGCTTCCACCTGGCCAGCCTCGAGGTGCGCCAGCACAGCGAGGTGCACGCCCGCGCCCTCGCCGAGCTGCGGGCCGGCGGCGCGACCTCCCCGCAGACCGACGAGGTCCTGGCCACCATCCGGGCGATCACCTGGATCCAGGACCGGTACGGCCCAGATGCCTGCCACCGGTACGTGGTCAGCTTCACCCGCTCCGCGGACGACATCGCCGCCGTCTACGAACTGGCCGCGCACGCCGGCGGCCGGGCGCCCCAGCTCGACGTCGTGCCGCTGTTCGAGAGCGCTCAGGACCTCGGCAACGCGCCCGACGTGCTCAGCGGCATGCTGCGCCTCGCCCCGGTCAGGGATCGCCTCGCCGCCAGCGGGCGCCGCCTGGAGGCGATGCTCGGCTACTCCGACTCGGCGAAGGAGCTCGGCCCGGCCAGCGCCACGTTGCGCCTGTACCAGGCGCAGGCCCGCCTCGCCGAATGGGCGCGCGACAACGACGTCCGGCTCACGCTGTTCCACGGCCGCGGCGGCGCGCTCGGCCGCGGCGGCGGCCCGGCCGGCCGCGCGGTGCTCGCCCAGGCGCCCGGCTCGGTCGCCGGCTCGTTCAAGGTCACCGAGCAGGGAGAGGTGATCTTCGCCCGCTACGGTCAGCCGGCCATCGCGATGCGCCACCTGGAACAGGTCAGTTCCGCGGTCCTCCTTGCCCCTCTTATTTCGGAACGTACGGTGGTGGCAGCCTCGGAGTACCGCGGCACGGCAGCACGCATAGACGACGCGGCGCGTGCCGCGTTCCGCGACCTGGTGGAGTCCGACGGGTTCGCGAGCTGGTTCGCGCGGATCAGCCCGCTGGGCGAGATCGGCGGCCTGCGGATCGGCTCCCGGCCGGCCAAGCGCGGGCTGGCGGGCGCGGACGCGCCCGACCTGGACCTGGCCGACTTGCGCGCGATCCCGTGGGTGTTCGCGTGGTCGCAGACCCGGCTGAACCTGCCCGGCTGGTACGGCTTGGGTAGCGGCCTGTCGGCGGTGGGTGACGCGGACCTGCTGCGCCGCGCGTACCGGGAGTGGCCGCTGTTCGGCGTGCTGATCGACAACGCGGCGATGAGCCTGGCCAAGACCGACCGCTCGATCGCGGCGCGGTACCTTGCGCTGGGCGGCAGGCCGGACCTGACCGCGCGGGTGCTCGCCGAATACGAGCTGACGCACCGCCTCGTGCTCGAGGTGACCCGCCACGACCGGCTGCTCGGCGACCGCCCGGTGCTGTCCCGCGCGGTGACGCTGCGAGATCCGTACGTGGACGCGCTGTCCTACCTTCAGTTGCGTGCGCTGGCGGCGCTGCGCGCACCGGGTGAGATCGAGGACCGTGAGCGCCTGGAGCGGTTGCTGCTGCTCACCGTGAACGGGGTCGCGGCGGGCCTGCAGAACACCGGCTAGCCCGCGTTCTGAAAATCCGAGCGTGCCCTTTTTCTCCCAGTTTGACGAGGTTTGGTGGGGTGGGTTCGCGGTTGCGACGGCGCTTTCAAGACACGGCCTAGGCCGCTGCGGCCCACGCGCCGCGCTGCCCGCCCCCGCCGCGTGCCCGCCCCCCGCCGCATGCCCGCCCCCGCCACTTGTCACGCGCCATGACGCACATGTCACGCATTCTTGCTGGACAAGCGGGACATTTCGGGCGCAAAACTGACCATTGCGCGTGACAAGACGGTCAGGGCGCGTGACAAGTGGTCCGGCGGGCCGGGCTTCGGGATCTCCGGCACGGCCCGCGGACTTGCCGCATGCGGCCGGATAGACCCGGATATTCCGGGCGGCATGCAGAGCGGAGCGTGCGGGGGCGGGCTGGTTTCCTGAGCCGACGGAGTCGTTAAGCTAACGGAGCATGACGCGCACTCACCGGCTTGAGCTCGACGACCAGACCCTGCGCGAATGGGACGCGGTGGTGCTCGACGCGGGTCCCGACGGGATCGTGCTGGACAAGTCGGCGTTCTACCCCGGCGGCGGCGGCCAGCCGCCGGACCACGGCGTGCTGCTGTGGGGCGGCGTCCAGACCCGGATCGCCGGCGTGCGCAAGGGCGACGACCTGTACCTGCTCCCGTCGGACGGCGACCCGCTGCCCCCGGTCGGCACGGCGGTGCGCGGCGCGGTCGAAGACGAGCGCCGCACCGCGCTGATGCGCACGCACTCCGGCCTGCACATCCTGTGCGGCGTCGTGTTCCGCGACTACGGCGCGCTGGTCACCGGCGGGAACATGGAACCGCTGACCGCGCGGATGGACTTCAACCTCCCCGAGTTGCCCGACGGCTTCCGCGACGCGGTGGAGGCCGCGATCAACGCCGAGGTCGCCGCCGACCGCCGGATCGACGTCCGGGTGCTGCCCAGGGACGAGGCGTTCGCCCTGCCGGACATCATCCGCACCGCCACGAACCTGGTCCCGCCGGAGGTCAAGGACGTGCGCGTGGTCGACATCGTGGGCCTGGACCAGCAGGCGGACGGCGGCACCCATGTAGCGTCCACCGCGCAGGTCGGCCGGCTGGCGATCACCAAGATCGAGAACAAGGGCAAGGGCTTCCGCCGGATCCGCCTCGCGCTCCCCGACTGAGCCGGTGACCGCCAGCTGGAGTCCGCGTTATCGCTGGCCCGTAAATGCCTTGATGGTTACTTCTTAGCGGCGTCCTTGACCTTCTCGCCGGCCTGCTTCAGGTTTCCCTTCGCCTGCTCGGCCTTGCCCTTGCCCTCGAGCACCGGGTCGCCCGCGGCCTTGCCTGCCGCCTTCTTCGTCTTGCCCTTGGCGGCCTTGGCCTTGTCCTTCGCCTTGCCTGAAGCGCTCACAGCCGCTCCCTTCTCATACGTGGATCTTGATCGTCATCACCCACTGCCCGCGAGGGATCGTTTCTAACATCGGAGCCAACTGTCAGCCGGGCGCACGGTTCCGCCGGGGGCTAGCGTGCATCATTTGGCTGACGATGCGCCAGCGCACCGGCTGCCCTTCACTCACGTGGATCCGCTGCCAGCAGGCGCCTGCGAGCGCGGCCCGGCAGCGTCGATCGCTTCGGCCGAGCCACGCGGACCGCGGGAACGCAACAGCAACAGCTACATAACGCGGGCTTGGTCCCTGCGGCCGGCGCGCGGTTCAGGGCGAGGCCGAGGGCGAGGCAGGCGAACGGCACCGCGGACAGCGCGTACCGGTAGTCGAGTTCGTGCGCGGCGATCGGCAGCACCAGGTTCACGATCCCGACACCCCAGGCCAGCGCCGCGTAGACACCCCAGCCGCGCCAGCGCGCGATCAGCCAGCCGAGCCCGGCGAGGAACACCGCCAGGAACAGCCAGCCGGGGAACCAGACCGGCATCTGATACCAGAACATCAGGTATGCCCACGGCTGGTGCACGTGGGTGTTCTGCGTGGTGTGCGCGTACGCCTTCTCGTCGTGGATCATGTACGGCGCGAGCGTGGTGACGTGCGGGGCGACGGTGAAGTGGTCGGCCAGGTAGTCTGTCGGCCGGTCGGATGCCAGGAACGTCAGCATCACCTCCCTGCCGACCGTCTTGAGGTAATCGAGCGGCTGGGCCAGGATCGCGCGCTCGGCGAACCGCGTCGCCAGTTTGTTGTTGTAGGCGTTCACACCCGGGTGGGCGTCCTGCCGGTACCAGGCGCCCGCATCCCACAGGTAGGCGGCGGGGCTGCGCTCCGCCACCACCCAGTCCGGGGACCAGGGCGGCGCCGGGGCGCCCTGAGCTGTGGCGTAGCCCGGCTGGTTCTCCGGGCACAGCGGTCGCAGGTCGGCGGGCGGTTTGATGATCGAGCAGTTCGCGAACGACATCGTGCGGGACCAGAGGAACAGGCCGCTGCTGTTGGTGATGTTGAACGTGCCGTACACCGCGTGGAACCACGTCATGTAACCGAGCAGCGGCACCACGAACGCGGCCAGGCAGGCGGTCACGACGCGCCAGCCGACGCGCCGGATCAGCAGGAAGGCGAGGACCACCACGATCACCGGCGCGCCGTTGCCGCGGATCACCGAGGCGTAGGAGATCAGCAGGCCGACGACGACCGCTTCCCAGATCGCCAGCGCGGGCCGGACGATCAGAATCGCCACCGCGATCATCAGCACGAGCGTGAACAGCGTGTCCGGCAGGATCGACGACTCCAGCCAGATCTGCCGGGCGTCGAACAGAGTGGGCACCGCTGCCAGCGTGGCGCCCCAGGCAGGCAGCCCGCGGGTGCGCAGCACCGCGTAGACGATCGCGCCCAGCGCGATGCCCATGATGTGCTGAAGGGTGGTGACCAGCAGCAGGCTGTGGAACGGCTCCAGGATGCGCAGCAGCATGGGGTACCCGGCCGGGCGCAGCTGCCCGAGTTTGAAGCTGGTGCCTTCCTGCATGTAGGTGAACGAGTCCTGGATGAACAGGGCGGGCTTGAACCCCATGCTGGCGATGAACCGGGGGACGATCGAGACCAGGGCCGCGATGGTGATCAGCCGGTGATTGCGCCACAGCGAGGCGGGTGACAGGCTCGCGGCAACGGCGCGCACCCGAGATCCCGCCGCGCCCAGGTCCCAGGCCGACGGCAGCCGCGGCGGCCATAGCCGGAATCCCTGTCCCTGGCCCGGCTCTGCGTCACCTCTGGCGCCCTGCTGATTGGTCTGCAGACCCGTCAACGATCCACCTCCTTCCGGCCCTGTCGTGGTCAGCCTGGCACCTGCACAATAATGGCTCTCGATGGACGCTGACGACCTAACACCAGACGGGGCCACTCGTGTCGCCCGCAAGCCCCTGGATCTCGGACTCGTTCCCAGGGACGGCATGTGGCGCGACATCGAGTGCGTGGAGCGAACCGGGTCGACCAACACGAACCTGGTGGGCCGTGCCAGCCGGGGCGCGCCCGAGGGCATGGTGCTGGTCGCCGAGGAGCAGAGCCGCGGCCGCGGCCGGATGGGCCGCGACTGGGTCGCGCCAGCGCGGGCCGCGCTCACGTTCTCGTTCCTGGTCCGGCCGGCCGCGGTCCCGGTACCCAGGCAGGGCTGGCTGCCACTGATGGCGGGGGTCGCGGTGGCCGCCGCGCTCGGCGGCGTGATCTCCGCGGACGTAACGCTGAAATGGCCGAACGACGTGATGGCCGGCGGCGGGAAACTGGCAGGCATCCTCGCCGAGGCCACCGGGGACGCGGTCGTCATCGGCATCGGCCTCAACGTGTCCACCGAGCGGGACGAACTGCCGCCGCTGGGTCCCGGCGGCCTGCCGGGTACCTCGCTGCGCCTGCTCGGCGCGCGTCAGCTTGATCGCGAGCCGCTGCTCACCGGGATCCTGCTCGCGTTCGAGCGCCGGTACGTGGCGTGGCGGAAGGCCAAGGGCAATCCGGCCGGGATACGCGCCGAATACAAGTCCATGTGCGGTACCCTCGGCCGCCAGGTCCAGGTGGAGCGGCCCGGCGGTCAGGTGTTGTCCGGCGACGCGGTCGATGTGGACTCGGACGGCAAGCTGGTCGTGCTGACGTCACCGGCGGGCGCGGTGCGGATGGGCCGTGCCGTGGTCGCGGTCGCGGCCGGCGACGTGGTGCACATTCGCTTAGCGTCGCCGAACGCGAGGGCCGCGGCCAGGCCGGCGGCGGGCACCGCGGGCACCAGATAGCGCAGGTCGAAGTCGGCGATCAGCGGCGGCACGAGCAGGATCGTCAACGCGAAGGCCCAGGCCAGCCCGGCCCCGCCGGTGCGTCTCCGAACGATCATGGTCGCCAGCCCGCCGAGCAGGATCAGGCCGAGGAGCGTGCCGCGAAGGTAAATCCAGTTCTGGTAGCTCACCAGCCACCGGGCGAGCGGCTGGGAAACCCCGGTGGGTGACGGGCTGCCCGCGTAGCGAGCCTGGTCGCTCGCCACCGTGCCGCCGCCGGGTGTGCGCATGCTGGCCGGCACCCAGGCGGTCGCGGCGTCGGCGAACTGGTACCGGTCCACGATGCCGGCGTCCGGATGAACCGGGCGGTCCCAGTAGAAGCTCAGCCAGAAGTCGTGCGCGGCGGCGCTGAGGTAGCCGTCCGGCTGAGCCTCGATCGCGCGCAGCGCGAAGTTCCGCGCGAGTGAGTCGGTCCGCGCGGCGAACCGCCCGCCGGGCATCGCCAGCAGCGGCGAATCGCCGTTCCAGATGTAGAGCGAGGAGGCGATCCGGGGGCCCTGTGGCGGGCAGAGTCGCTGCTCGCCGGCTGGCGGCTTGATGATCGCGCAATCCGCGAACGACATGGTGCGCGACCAGAGGAACACGCCGTCGCTCCGGGTCAGGCTGAACTGGCCCTCGTGCGCGTCGAACCACCCGGCGTAACCGAGCACCGGCACCACCCCGCACACCAGCGCCGCCCCGGCGGCGGCCCACCTCGCCCGCCCGCCTCGCACAGTCAGGAACACCAAGAGGACCAGCAGCAGTGCGAGCCCCACCGGCCACAGGATCGCGCTCAGCCCCAGCGCAAGGGCCGCCACAGCGGCAGGGACGAGCCGGCGCTCGCCAGGCACGCGAAGCAGGAGATAGAGCGCGAGAATGACCAGGAACGCGAACGGGATGTCGGGGAGCATGTCCTGCTCGAGCTGGAGCTGGTAGGCGTCGAAGAACACCGGCAGCGTGGCCAGCGTCGCCGCCCACGCCGGGAGGCCGTACCGGCGGGCCAGCAGGTAGCTGAGCACGCCCATGGCCACGCCCATGGCGTGCTGCACGGCGGCGACCACCACGAAGCTGTGCAGCGGCCGGAGCGCCCACAGCCCGAACCCGTAACCCCCGACCCGGCTCGGGTCCGGGATCAGCCTGAGCCCGGTGGACAGGTACGAAGCCGAGTCTCCGCCGAACCACATGACCGGCCGGAACGCGACCATGACCAGTACCCGGATCGCGACGGCTCCGGCCAGCGCGATCCCGAACAGCCAGTGCCGCCGCACCCACCCGGCTATCCGTACGCGTTCCACCTGCGGAAGTCTAAGCCAGCCCAGCGCCCCGCCCCCCAGCGTGCCGATTACGCAGTTGAGCCCACTAGAGCGTGTCTGTGCGCACCGGGGCGCCCGCGAAGCCTGACATTATTGCGGTATGGGTCATGATGATTCGTTCGCCGACGACGAGCGAACCGTCCTGCTGTTGCATCCGCACTGGAAGACGCTGGTCCGGCCGATGCTGGTGGCGGTCGTCGTGGTGATCGCCGCGCTGGTCGCCATCGTGGTGATCCCGGCGTCCAGGTACGCCGCCGTGGAGCGGCTCGCGATAGGCGGCGCGGCGCTGCTCGCGCTCATGCTGTGGCTGATGGCGCCGGTGCTGCGCTGGCGCACCACGACATACGAGCTGACCTCGCGGCGGCTGCGGATGCGCACCGGCATCGTCGCCAGGCACGGCCGGGACATCCCGCTGGCCAGGATCAACGACGTTTCGTTCGACAAGGGCCTGCTGGACCGGGCACTGGGCTGCGGCAAGCTGGTGGTCGAGTCGGCGGGGGAGCACGGCCAGATCGTGCTGACCGAGATCCCGCACGTGGAATCCGTGCATACCACGCTGTTCCGGCTGGTCGAGGACGAGCAGCAGCGACTGGAGCGCCAGCAGCGATACCAGCCCTGATGCGGGCCCCCCGGATATGCTCTGCCGATGGACGGCATCACGGTGACACGGCATGCGGTGACGGGCTCCGACGCCGCGGTGGTCGCGGAGATCATGCTGGACCGGCCGCCGGTGAACGCGATCAGCACCGGGCTGGCGCTGTCGCTCACCGAACTGTGCGGTGAACTGGCGGCGGAGCCGTCGGTGCGCGCAGTGGTGGTCAGCGGCGCGCCGGGCAGCCGGGCGTTCTGCGCCGGTGCCGACCTGAAGGAGCGCGCCGCGATGAGCGACGCGGAGATCGGTGCGCAGCGGCCGGTGATCCGCGGCGTGTTCGGCGCCGTGCTTGGCCTGCCGCAGCCCGTTGTGGCGGCGGTGCATGGGTTCGCGCTCGGCGGCGGCTGCGAGCTGGCGCTGTCCTGCGACCTGATCGTGGCGGACGAGACGGCGGTGTTCGGGCTGACCGAGGTGACCGTCGGGCTGGTGCCCGGCGGCGGTGGCACCCAGTTGCTGCTCCGCCGGCTAGGCGCCGGGCGGGCCGCGGACCTGGTGCTGACGGGACGGCACGTGGCCATCGACGAGGCCTGGCGGCTCGGCCTGGTGGACCGGCGGGTCGGCGGCGGCACGGTACGGGAGGCCGCGCTGGAGCTGGCGCGGCTGGTCGCGGGGAACTCGCCGGTGGCGGTCAAGGCCGCCAAGCGGGCGATCCGCAACGGGTGGGGCGCGGGCCTGGCCGCCGCAATGGACATCGAGGATGCCGCATGGCGGACCGCCGCGATGTCGGCAGACCGCCGGGAGGGAATCGCGGCGTTTGCGGAAAAGCGCCCCCCGGCGTGGCCGGGTGAGTGAAGCCTTACGCTGAATGCGTGGAGTTGCCGGAAAGAATCTCGCTGCGCGAGGTGGGGCCACGTGACGGGCTCCAGAACGAGGACCCGGTGCCGCTCGACGCGAAGGTCGCGCTGCTGGACCGCCTGTCCGGGACCGGGGTAGAGCGGATAGAAGCAGTGTCTTTCGTTAGGCCTGATGCGATTCCGCAGATGGCGGACGCGGACGAGGTGTGGCGGCGGGCTGCCAAGGCCCCGGGTGTCCGCTACTCGGCCCTGGTGCCCAACCTGCGCGGTGCGGTGCGAGCGCTGGACGCCGGGTTCACCGAACTGGAGGCCGTCGTCTCCGCGTCCGAGACGCACAACCGCAAGAACGTGAACCGGTCGACCGGCCAGTCGCTCGACGAGATAGCCGAGATCATCGCGCTGGCCCACGACCGCGGCGCGACGCTCCAGGTGATCGTGTCCACGGCCTGGGGCTGCCCGTACGAGGGGGACGTGCCGGTGGCGCGCACGGTGGCCGTGGCGAGCCGGGCGGTCGCGGACGGCGCGGACTCCAGTTCGTTCGGCGATACGACCGGGATGGCGACGCCCTCCCGGGTGCGCGCGCTGGTCGGCGCGTTCCACGACGCCAACCCGGAGCAGAGCCTCAACCTGCACTTCCACAACACCAGGGGAACCGGCCTGGCCAACGTGCTGGCCGCCCTTGAGCTGGGCGTAGCGGACTTCGACGCCTCGGTCGGCGGGCTCGGCGGCTGCCCGTACGCACCGGGGGCGACCGGCAACATCGCCACCGAGGAACTCGTCCACATGGTGGAAGACATGGGCGTGTCCACCGGAGTAGACCTGGACGCGATGATCGACGCGGCCGCCGAGGCGGAACGCATCGTCGGCCGCGTGCTGCCCTCCCAGGTGCTCCGAGCCGGGCCAAGGTCGCGGACAATTCCGGTATGACGGACTACGGGAAGATACGTGCTTCGATAGAGCGCGGCGGCGCGGCCCGGTACCACGAGGCCGCCGCCGCCAAAGGCAAGCTGTTCGCCAGGGAGCGGATCGCCCTGCTGACCGACGACGGCACCTTCACCGAGGACGGCCGGTTCGCCAACGCCCTGGCGGACGGGCTGCCCGCCGACGGCGTGGTCACCGGGACCGCGCTGGTCGACGGCCGGCCCGTCGCGGTCATGGCCAACGACTCCACCGTCAAGGCCGGCTCCTGGGGCGCGCGCACCGTGGAGAAGATCATCCGGATCATCGAGAAGGCGTACGACTCCGCCCTGCCGATGATCTACCTGGTGGACTCGGCGGGTGCCCGGATAACCGACCAGGTGGAGATGTTTCCCGGTCGGCGGGGCGCGGGCCGGATCTTCCGGACCCAGATCGCGGCCTCCGGCTCGATCCCTCAGGTGTGCGCGCTGTTCGGGCCGTCCGCGGCGGGCGGCGCCTACATCCCTGCGTTCTGCGACTTCACCGCGATGGTGGACGGGAACGCGTCGATGTACCTGGGCAGTCCGCGGATGGTCGAGATGGTGGTCAGCGAGAAGACAACGCTGGAGGAGATGGGCGGCGCCAAGCTGCACTGCACGGTCTCGGGCAGCGGGCACTACCTGGCCAAGGACGAGCCCGACGCGATCGGCGCGGTACGCCGGTACCTGTCGTACCTGCCGGGGAACTGGGAGCAGCCACCGCCCGCGGCCGAGCCGAAGCCGGCCGGGCCGGGCGACCTCCGGGCGCTGGTGCCTGACAGCGAGCGCCAGGCGTTCGACATGCGGCGCTACGTGCGGGCCCTGACCGACGAGGACTCGTTCTTCGAGATCCATGCGCTGTGGGCAAGGGAGGTGGTGACCGGGTTCGCCCGGCTGGACGGCCAGGTGATCGGCGTCGTCGGCAACAACCCGCTGCACAAGGGCGGCGTGCTGTTCGTCGACTCGGCGGACAAGGCGGCCAGGTTCATCCAGGTGTGCGACGCGTTCAACATCCCGCTGCTGTTCCTGGCCGACGTGCCGGGGTTCATGGTCGGCACCGCGGTGGAGCGGCAGGGCATCATCAGGCACGGCGCGAAGATGATCGCCGCGATGTCCGACGCGACCGTGCCGAAGATCTGCGTGGTGGTGCGCAAGGCCTACGGCGCCGGGCTGTACGCGATGGCGGGCCCTGGATTCGAGCCGGACGCCACGCTGGCGCTGCCGACCGCCAAGATCGCGGTGATGGGCGCGGAGGCCGCGATCAACGCGGTGTACGCGAACAAGCTCGACAAGATCGAGGACCCGGCGGCCAGGCAGGCCGAGATCAAGCGGTTGCGGGCGGAGTACGAGGAGGACATCGACATCCTCCGGCTGGCCGCCGAACTGGTGGTGGACGACATCGTCGAGCCCGAGGACCTCCGTACCGAGCTTATTCGGCGGTTCGCCGTTGCCCAAGGCAAGGACCGCCGTCCGCCACGCCGTCGTCATGGGATCAGCCCCGCCTGAGTTTTACCGTGGCTTTACTATTGAGCTATGACCCGCGTGCTGCTCGCCGAGGACGACCTGTCCATCTCGGAACCGCTGTCTCGCGCGCTGCGCCGGGAGGGCTACGACGTCGAGGTGACCGCCGACGGGCCCAGCACGCTGGACCGGGCGCTGGGTGTGGGCGCCGACCTGATCCTGCTTGACATCGGGCTGCCTGAGCTCGACGGCCTGGAGGTCTGCCGCCGGGTGCGGGCCGAGGGGCACGCCGTGCCGGTGCTGATCCTTACCGCCCGCGCGGACGAGGTGGACACGGTGGTCGGCCTGGACGCCGGCGCCGATGATTACGTGACCAAGCCGTTCCGGCTCGCCGAGTTGCTGGCGAGGGTGCGCGCCCTGCTGCGCCGTGGCACGAGCGAGGGATCGGCGGTACGCGGCATCCGGATCGACCTGGACGCCCGGCGTGCCTGGCATGGCGACACCGAGCTGGACCTGACCACCAAGGAGTTCGACCTGCTGTGGCTGCTGCTGCGGGACGCCGGCAAGGTCGTCACCCGGGAGCAGATCATGAGTGAGGTCTGGGACGCCAAGTGGTGGACCTCGACCAAGACGCTGGACATGCACATTTCCTGGCTGCGGCGCAAACTCGGCGACGACGCGCACAACCCGCGCTACATCACGACGATCCGCGGCGTGGGATTCCGGTTCGAACGCGGCGACTGAGCTACCGTGCGCAGACGACTGTGGCTCGCGATCGTCGCGGTGGCGGCGCTGGCGGTGGCGGCCCTCGCGATTCCCGCGCTGCTGCTGGCGGGCCGGCCCGACGACGTGGGTGCGGCGGCCACGATCTGGACGATCGTCGCGGTGACGCTGGTGCTGGCGGTCTGGGCCGGCTGGCTGCTGGCCAGGTGGCTGGCCAGGCCGGTGGAGGAACTGGCGGAGGCGGCCGCCCGGCTCGGCGCCGGTGACCCGCGCCCGCTCGGCCGCCGCTATGGCGCCGTCGACCTGGACCAGGTGGCCGACGGGCTGGACAGCTCCGCCCGGCGGCTGAGCAGCCTGCTGGCCGCGGACCGCGAGCTGACCGTGGACGCCTCGCACCAGCTGCGGACCCCGCTGACCGCACTGTCGATGCGGCTGGAGGAGATGATCGCCGCCGCCGACGACCCCGACGTGGTCCGGGAGGAGGGAAGCGCGGCGCTGGCGCAGGCGGAGCGGCTCGCCGACGTCGTGAGCCAGTTGCTCAGCCCCGCGCGGCGGGCACCGTCATCCGCGCTGACAGGTATCGACGAGGTGGTGCGGCAGCAGGTGGTGGAGTGGGAACCGGCGTTCCGCCGGGCCAGGCGAAGGCTGGTGCTGATCGGCGTCCGCGGCCTGCACGCGTACTTCACGCCCGGCGGCCTCGCCCAGGTCATCGCGACGCTCCTGGACAATGCCCTGATGCACGGCGGCGGCACGGTCACCATCCAGACGTCGCAGAGCGCCCGCTCGGTCGTGATCGAGGTCCGCGACGAAGGCAAGGGCGTGCCGCCGGACCTGGTGTCCCGAATTTTCGAGCGGAGCGTCAGCGGCCGCCCCGAAGGCACGGGCCTCGGCCTGGCCCTGGCGCGCACCATGGCCGCCGCCGACGGCGGCCGGGTCGTCCTCGTCAAGGCCAAGCCAGCCACGTTCGCGGTCTTCCTCCCGCGCAACGTGCCGCGGACCGCCACCCAGCCCGTCCGCGGCCCCGCCTGACCGGATTGCCGGCACCTACGGGTATGTACCTCCTCCTGGCCGCGGCCCTCATCGCCGCCGCGTTCGTCGCGTCCCCACCCAGTCACACGCGCAACTCCCTTTACGCTACATGTGTCTTCTTACCCGAACGTCGACCGCATACCGGGGCAAATTGGGCCGCGCAGCCCTCCGAACGGGTAAAAAGACAACCGTATCGCTACATGTGTAGCGTCAGGTTGGGGGCGCTATGTGTGGGGAAGTGGGCTGGCTCTGCGTGAGTAGCGGGACCAGCGAGGCGAAGCGTACTGCTGGGGTGCTGGGGTGCTGGGTGCTGGGTGCTGGGGTGCTGGGTGCTGGGGTGCTGGGTGCGTCATCGCGTCGCCGCACGCTCACCGCACGCTCACCGCTCGCGCTGCCGCTCGCGCTCACCGCTCGCGCTGCCTCTCGCGCCGCCGGGGAGCGCGGCAGCCCGCGTGGGGCCACCCGGCCGTCATTGCCTGATTTGCGCGCTATGTGAGCTAGTTGCGGTCAGCTTCGATGTTTGTCAACGCGAGAACTCTGCTCGCCTGCCCGTTAAGCTCCGCAGCAACACTGGTTGCGCGCAGCGCAAGCAACAGAGTCCCGCCCGAAATGAGATGGCGGCTGGCCTAGAAGGGCTCGGGGTCGAGCTGCTCCTGCGGTGGGCCCCAGCGCTGCGGGCGTGCCTGCGCCGGGTACGAGCGGGCTCCGTTGTACGCCGGCCCGCCGTTGTACGCCGGCCCGGCGTTGAATACGGGTGCGCCAGGGGGGTACGCGGGGAGGGCACCCGGGCGCGGCGGGGCCGCGTGGCGGGCGGGCACGGCGCTGGGGTGCCGCGGACCACCTGGGCGGGTGCCGCCTGCGTGGCGGGCCGCGTGACGTCCGCCACCGGGCCCAGCGGCCCCGCCAGGGCCGACGCCGGCCCCGGCCATGGCGGGAACGCGGGCCGGCATCGGCGCCTCGGCGGGCTCGCTGGCCAGGAACACCCACTTCTTGTAGGCGAAGTACCGGAAGATCGTGCCGAACCCGGTGCCGGCCAAGCTGGCCCCGTTGTACGCCAGGGTGCTCTTCATGTCGAGCCCGTAGCTGGTGAACGCGATGACCGCTTCGGCGATGAGCAGGCCGACGACGTTCAGGGCGGCGAACAGGACAGTCTCGCGGAGCACGTGCTGGTTGACCCGGTGCCGGAAGGTCCAGAACCTGCTGCCCAGGTACGTGACGACCGTGGCGGCCGAGATCGACAGGCCCTTGGCCACCATGGGCCCGATGCCCATCGCGCCGTGCAGGTAGGCCGCGCCACCGAGGTCGATAACCGCTCCGATGCCCCCGACGATGCCGAACTTCGCCAGTTCAGGGATCAGCGCGGCGACCCGCCGGTGCAAGCCAGCGATCATCGGCATGAGTAAAAGTCCTCCTCAGCACGGAAGTCCCCCGGGCCTAGACATGCTACCGGCCGGATTCAGGTGCCACGTGAATCTTTCCCGATACGTAACCCAAGCGTGCCGCCGTGCCCCGGGTGTCATAGGGTACCGGTCGTGATCGATTCCGCCCCCCAGGTAGGCATGGTAGGCGGCGGCCAGCTCGCGAGGATGACCTGCCAGGCGGCCATCGCCCTCGGTGTCGGTTTCCGCGTCCTGGCGGACTCGGCGACGGACAGCGCGGCCCAGGTCTGGGCGTCCACGCGTATCGGCGACTACCGCTCCCTGGACGACCTCACCGCGTTCGCCGCTGGGTGTGACGTGCTGACCTTCGATCATGAGCATGTCCCAGGCGAGCATCTGCTGGCCCTTGAAAAGGGCGGAGTGGCGGTCCGCCCAGGACCGGCCGCGCTGCGGCTTACTCAGGACAAGCTCGCGATGCGCGAGCAGCTCACGGCCCTCGGCATTGACTGCCCGCGGTACGCTCCGGTGCGGGACATGACGGAGCTCGGCGAGTTCACCGGCGGGGCCTGGCCGGTGGTGCTCAAGGCGGTCAGCGGCGGCTACGACGGCAAGGGCGTCTGGGTATGCCGGTCGGCCGGTGAGGCCGCCGCGGTGTTCGGTCACGGGCTGTCCCTGATGGCCGAGGAGTACGTGGCCTTCGAGCGTGAGCTGGCGGTGCTGGCGGCCCGGTCGCCGCACAAGCAGGGCGCCGTGTACCCGGTGGTGCAGACCGTGCAGACCGACGGGATCTGCCGTGAGGTGATCGCCCCGGCGCCGGGCCTGGCGCCACGCCTGGCCGCGCAGGCCCAGGCGCTGGCGCTGCGGATCGCCGCCGAGCTGGACGTGACGGGCTTGGTTGCCGTCGAGCTGTTCCAGACCGCTGGCGGGCTGCTGGTCAACGAGCTCGCCATGCGTCCGCACAACTGCGGGCACTGGACGATCGACGGGGCCACGACCTCGCAGTTCGAGCAGCACCTGCGGGCGGTGCTCGACCTCCCGCTGGGCTCGCCCGCGCTATCCGCGCCGGTCACCGTCATGGTCAACGTGCTGGGAGGGGACGGTGGTGACGTCTACGACCGGTACATCCACGTGATGGCCGCCGACCCGGGCGTGAAGGTGCACATGTACGGCAAGGAACCCCGCCCCGGCCGCAAGATCGGTCACGTCACGGTGAGCGGTGACGACCCGGAGGCGCTGCGGGACCGCGCCCGGCGGGCGGCCAGCTACCTGCGCTGGGGAACCGAGGACGGAGAATGAGCAACGCCTTGGTCGGGGTCGTCATGGGCAGCGACTCGGACTGGCCGGTGATGCGGGCCGCGGCTGAGGCACTCGATGAGTTCGGCGTGCCGTATGAAGCCGACGTCGTCTCCGCCCACCGGATGCCAACTGACATGATCGAGTACGGCTCCTCCGCCGAGGAACGCGGTCTGCGGGTGATCATCGCCGGCGCGGGCGGCGCCGCTCATCTGCCCGGCATGCTCGCATCGGTCACGCCGCTGCCGGTGATCGGCGTGCCGGTGCCGCTGGCCAACCTGAGCGGGCTGGACTCGCTGCTGTCCATCGTCCAGATGCCGGCCGGCATCCCGGTGGCGACCGTCGCCGTCGGCGGCGCCCGCAACGCCGGGCTGCTCGCGGTGCGCATCCTCGCTGCGGGGGATTCCGCGGCAGCGGCCGCGCTGCGCGAAGCGCTGACCGCGTTCGCCGCACGGCTGGCCGACCAGGCCCGCGCCAAGGGCGCGGCCCTTCGGGCCCGCCGCGAGTAGCCGCCCGTGCTGTACCACGGGGGTGTGGTACGGTCTCGTCATGACCCGTGAGGAAGCCATCGACCGGCTCAACGAACTCCTCGACAGCACGGACGCGGCGACGGTGAATACGTCGATGCGGTTGCCGCACGCACTCCGCGACGCCGCCGCTCTAGCGGTGCAGGAGTTCGGAGTGGCGCCGTCCACCACGGTCATGACGGCTAACGCACTCCGGTCGATGCTTGAGGCCGTCGCCATGCAGGCCGTGCTCGATCTGCACTATACGGAGTATCCCGAGACGCGGCCGAGCCTCGCGGACCTCGCGGTGGCGGCTGCCGAGCTGGATGAGCACCCGCTGGCCAGCCAGCCTGACGTGATCCGCCGGTACGCCAGGGAGATCGTCGAGCGGCATCCCAATGCCAGCCCCGAGGACGTGCTGCTGTGGGCGGACGCGCGTAGGTACCGGGAAGCTCGGCAAGCCAAGGAGGCGGCTTGAAGCAGCTGATCCTGCTGGACAGTGAGGCCGTTAACGCGCTCGCGCATCGGTCCCATCCGAAGCACGCGAAGGCGGTGAGTCAGGCCCAGCTGATAGCTACGCGCAGGACACGGCGGCACGAGTTCAACGTCGCCGTTCCGGTGTCCGTCCGGGTGGAAGCCGGCTGGGATCGCGCCGCCAGCGAATGGACATTCGCCAACAGGTTCCGCATCGCGGACATTGCCCTGGACGGCGCGGCGGTGGACGCGGCCGCCCGGATCCGGGCGCGGACTGGCGCTTCCGTCACCGATGCCCATCTCGGGGCCGCGATCCAGCTGGCCGCGGCCGATCATGTGACGGTGATCACTAGCGATCCGGGGGATATGCGTGCCGTGGCCTCCGGCACCAGGATCGTAGTCATCCCCATCTGACGTATGGAGCCCTGGCGAGCCGCCTATGCTCGATGGGACATATCGGACAGCCTGCATAACAGGGAAGGATCCTCGCCGTGGTCAGTGAGCGCGACGCTACGACGGAATCCTTCAGCCCTGTCCGGAACCGGGAACGGCGCAACCTCAAGGCGATCGCCGGGTCGGCCGCCGTCGTCCTGATCGTGCTCGGGGTCGCCAGCTACGAATTCGTCGACCGGGCGGGTCATTCCGGCAAGCCTTCGGCGGGCGGTCGCCCGGCGGCCGCGGTGGCCACCAAGCGGGCGGCCGCCGCCCCGTCGGCGAGCCCGGCGACCTCGTCCGCGAGCGCGTCCTCGTCCCCCAGCACGTCTCCCGCCGCGCCGCCAGCCCACGTACTCAAGCCGTCGAGCGCGGCAGCGTTCGGCCCCGAGGGCACTGCCGACGGGGACGGGATCGCGGAGGCAGGGCTCGCGATCGACGGCAGCGCGGCCACGGACTGGCGGACCGACTGGTATACCACGCCGCACTTCGGCGGCCTGCAGGGCGGCACCGGGTTGCTGGTCGACATGGGCAAGACGGTAACCGTGGACAGCGTGCGGGTCGTGCTCGGCGGCGACCCGGGTGCGGGTTTCGAGATCAGGACGGGACGCACGCCCACGCCGCAAGCCCTGGCACCGGCCGCCACCGAAAGCAACGCCGGCGGCACGGTGGACGTCAAGTTCGCCACCCCCGAGCAGGCCCGCTACGTGCTGCTCTGGTTCACCCTGCTGCCGTCGGACAACGCCGGTACTTACCAGGCTCAGGTGGACGAGGTCAGCGTCAGCGGTCAGCCCTGACCCGCCGGTTCGGCGCTGCCGAGCTGGGAATGACGACGGCATTGACGCGTCTTTGCTGGCAGTGCTCACCGATGCCGAGCGGCTGACGGTCGCCGAGACCGAGGCCGCCCGCCTCACGGCGCTCGACGAGGACGCGGCCATCGCGCACGAAACACGGATCAGACGGGCTCGCAGCCGTAACGGCCGGCCGAGCGCCCGGTAGTGCCAGGACGCCGCGCGCCACAGGACCGGGTCCAGCGCGTTCCGGCCGTCTACGATGTTGCGCTTGGTGACGACCTTGCCGAGCACCTCGGGGTCCGCGTCGCGGAACTCGGCCCACTCGGTGAGCAGCAGCACCACGTCCGCGGCGCGCACCGCGTCAACCGCGGAGTCCGCGTAGCCCAGCTCCGGGTGCGCCCGCCGCGCCGAAGCCATCGCCACCGGGTCGTACACGGTGACCGTGGCGCCGAGCCCGTGGATGGTCGCGGCCACGTCCAGGGCCGGGGAGTCCCGGATGTCGTCCGAGTCGGGCTTGAACGCGACGCCGAGCACGCCCACGCGCGAGCCCGCGAAGCCCGCCGGGCCGGCCAGCTCACGGGCCAGGTCGACCATGCGGGCGCGACGCCGCATGTTGATAGCGTCCACCTCGCGCAGGAACGACAGCGCCTGGTCCACACCGAGCTCGTCGGCGCGGGCCATGAACGCCCTGATGTCTTTCGGCAGGCAGCCGCCGCCGAAGCCCAGGCCGGGACGCAGGCCCGCCGGGCCGATCCGGGGATCGTGGCCAAGCGCCTCCGCCAGCAGGTGGACATCCCCGTGGGCCGCCTCGCACACCTCGGCCATCGCGTTGATGAACGAGATCTTGGTGGCCAGGAACGCGTTCGCGGCGACCTTCACCAGCTCTGCCGTGGCCAGGTCGGTGACCAGGAACGGGACCCGGGCCGCGATCGCATCCGCGTGGATCTCCCGCAGGATCGCCTCGGCGCGGGCCGATCGCACCCCCGCGACGATCCGGTCCGGGCGAAGCGTGTCGTTCACCGCGTGACCCTCACGCAGGAATTCCGGCGACCAGGCGAGTTCGGCGCCCGGAGCAAGCAGTGCTAGCCGTTCCGCCAGATTCTGGGCGGTACCCACGGGAACCGTACACTTTCCGATTATCAGACAGCGGCGATCCAGCAGCGGGGCCAGCGTCGCGACGCAGGTTTCCAGCTGAGTGAGGTCGGCGCGGTTGGCGCCGGCCGCCTGCGGGGTGCCGACGCAGATGAAATGCACGTCGCCGAACTCGGCGGCGCGGGCGTAGCTGGTGGTGAAGGACAGGCGGCCGGAGCGCAGGCCCGCCTGGAGCAGGGGCTGCAGGCCCGGCTCGTGGAACGGCACGATGCCGCCGCCGAGGGCGTGCGCGCGCCGCGGGTCGGAGTCGACACCCAGCACCTCGAAGCCGAGGCTGGCCAGGCACGCCGCCTGGGCGGTGCCCAGGTAGCCGGTCCCGATAACGGTCAGCCGAAGTGACACATCAGCCCCTTCCTCGTCCGGAAACGAGCTTAAGGCCCTCGGTTGAACAGTTAATGGCCTGGCCGTCAAGTGCGGATGTCCTGGCCGCACACTTAGGATTTTGGTATGAGCAACGATTTCGCCCTGTCCGAGGAGCACGAGGCGCTGCGCGCCGCGGTCCGTGAGCTGGCCGATGACAAGATCGCGCCGCGTGCCGCCGAGGTGGACCGGACCGGCGAGTTCCCGCAGGACGTCTACGAGGCGCTTGTCAAGGCCGACTTCCACGCCGTGCACATCCCGGTGGAATACGGCGGGGCCGGGGGCGACGCGCTCGCCGCGGTGATCGTCATCGAGGAGGTCGCCCGGGCGTGTGCCGCCTCCTCGCTCATCCCGGGCGTGAACAAGCTCGGCACGGTGCCGCTGATGCTGGCGGCCTCCGAAGAGCTGAAGCAGAAGTACCTGCCGCCGGTGGCCCGCGGCGACGCGATGTTCTCCTACGCGCTGTCCGAGCCGGAGGCCGGATCGGACGCGGCGGCGATGCGGGCCCGGGCGGTGCGGACCGGCTCCGGGTACGTGCTGAACGGCGTCAAGCGGTGGATCACCAACGCCGGCGTGTCGCAGTACTACACGGTGATGGCGGTCACCGATCCGGACAAGGGCGCGAACGGGATCTCGGCGTTCGTGGTGGAGAAATCCGACGAAGGCTTTTCCTTCGGCGCCCCGGAACACAAGCTCGGCATCAAGGGGTCGCCGACCCGCGAGCTGTACTTCGACAACTGCGAGATCCCCGCGGACCGGCTGATCGGGGCCGAGGGCGAGGGGTTCAAGATCGCGCTGCGCACCCTGGACCACACCAGGATCACGATCGCGGCACAGGCCATCGGGATCGGTCAGGGTGCGCTCGACTACGCGGTCGGGTACGTGAAGGAGCGCAAGCAGTTCGGCAAGCCGGTGGCGGAGTTCCAGGGCCTGCAGTTCATGCTCGCCGACATGGCGATGAAGCTGGAGGCGTCGCGGCAGCTCACCTACGTCGCGGCGGCCAGGTCAGAGCGGGCGATGGCCGGGGAGACGGTGCCGGACCTCACGTTCATCTCATCGGCGTGCAAATGCCTGGCGTCGGACACCGCGATGTCGGTGACCACCGACGCGGTGCAGTTGCTCGGCGGGTACGGGTACGTGAACGACTATCCGGTCGAGCGGATGATGCGCGACGCGAAGATCACCCAGATCTACGAGGGCACCAACCAGATCCAGCGCATGGTCATGGCGCGGCAGCTGCTCAAAGGTTGATGCTAGGCCGCTGATATGCCTCCGAATGCCCGTGAACGGGACCGGCCGCCTCGGTATGATCCTGACCCCGCGCAGGTCGCCCGCATGCGCGCTCACGTTGACGCCCAACTCGCCGAGATTCCCCGTTGAGCGAGGCCAATCTCGTGTTACGGGGCTGCCTCTTCCGTGCGGAACGACCGCCGGTAGTGAGTCGGCGGCACGCCGATCAGCCGGGCGAAGTGATGGCGCATGTTGACCTCGCTGCCGAGGCCGCAGGCCTGCGCGATGCGGGGCACCGGCTCGTCGGTAGCTTCGAGGAGTTCTCGCGCACGGTGCACGCGCTGGGTGAGCAGCCATTGCAGCGGCGATGTGCCGGTGGTGGCGTGGAACCGGCGGATGAGGGTGCGCGGCGTCGTATGGAGGCGAGCGGCCAGCCTGCCGATAGTCAGCGGCTCGTCTAGGTGCTCGCGAGCCCAGTCCAGCAAGGGCGCCAGACTAATGTCGTCGTGTGCCGCCAGCGGCGTCTCGATGTATTGCGCCTGCCCTCCCGGGCGGTGCGGCTGGATGACCAGCCGCCGGGCGAGCACATTGGCGACTTCCGCGCCGAGGTCGAGCCGGACCAGGTGCAGGCACAGGTCGAGGCCGGCCGCGGTCCCGGCGCTGGTGAGCACGTCACCGTCGTCGACATAGAGCACTGCCGGATTGACCGTGACCTTCGGGTGGCGGTGCGCCAGCTCGTCCGCGTGCATCCAATGCACGGTGGCGGTCCTTCCGTCAAGCAGTCCGGCGGCGGCAAGGACGAACGCTCCCGTGCAGAGGGAGACGATGCGCGCGCCAGCCTGGTGCGCGGCGCGGACTGCCTCGACCAGCTGCGCCGACGGTTCGAAGGCCGGTTCCGGCAGCGCCGCCACGATCACGGTGTCCGCTGCGGCAAGCTCGTCCAGGCTGCCGGCGTCCACAACCGCGAATCCGGCCTGGGTGCGGGTCCTCCCCGGTTCCGTTGCGCAGATCCGGAAGTCGTACCAGGGATCGGCGAGTTCCAGGCGCGGCCGGCCGAATATCTCGCACGGTATGGCGACTTCAAAGATCGGCGAACCCTCAGGGATGGCCAGCGCAACACGGCCAACAGGCATGTCGCTATATTAGCGCATGTTGTCGTTCTTGCCACTGGCGAGCGGGCGTAATGCCCGGCATCGTCGTTGGAATGAGCAAGTACGGCGCAGCCACCCGGCCATGGGCGGTCCTCGCGGTCGTCTGCGCGGCCCAGTTCCTGACGATCGTCGACTTGTGGATCGTCAACATCGCCCTCCCGTCTTTGCGGCACTCCTTCGCGCCGGCGTCGCTGTCCGCGGTTTCCTGGGTCCTGGACGCCTACGCGATCGTGCTAACGGCCGTGCTCGTCCCGGCCGGGAGGATCGCCGACGACGCGGGCCGGCGAGCGTGCTTCCTGGCCGGCCTTGCCGGGTTTGGCCTCGCATCGCTCGGCTGCGGACTTGCCCCGGAGTTGCCGGTACTGATCGGCTTCCGGGTGCTGCAGGCTGCTGCCGCCGCCCTGCTCATGCCGGTCACGCTCGGGCTTGCGCTGCCGGCCTTCCCCGCTGCGCAGCGTGGCACAGTGATCGGAATCTGGTCGGCGGTGGCCGGCATGGCCGCCGCCGGCGGCCCTGTGCTCGGCGGGTTGCTCGTCGCGGTGAACTGGCGCTGGATCTTCTTGATCAACGTCCCGGTGGTAGCGGCGGCGCTAGCGGCGGCGGTCCGGCTGCTGCCTCGCGGCGTCCGGCGAGTGCGGCCGAGCTGGCCGGACCCACTCGGAACGCTGCTGGTGCTCTGCGCGACCGGACTGGTATGCCTGGCCCTCACCGAGGCACCGGCCTGGCCGGCGGTTCGCACGGCCGTGGTGCTGGGGTCCGGGCTGATCCTGGCGGTGGCGTTTGTGCGTCACATTCGCACCGTTCGTGGTCCATTGGTCTCGCCGCGCATCTTCGCGGCTGGCACGATCGGCGCGGGTGCCGCGGGACTTGTTTCCTATTATCTCGGGTTCGGCGCGCTGCTGCTCGGCACGACCTTGCTGCTGACCGGCATGCACTACACCGCTCTGCACGTCGCGCTGGCCATCGCGCCCGCGCCGGCCATGAATACTGTGCTGTCGCCGCTCTCCGGTCACCTGGTGACCCGGCTCGGAAGCCGCCGGGTCGTCGTCATGGGTTCGGCGCTCTTTGCCACGGCCGCGGCCTTGCCTCTGCTGCATGCCGGCCACATGAGTTACCCGGCCATCGTGCTGCCCAGCATGTTGCTCTGGGGCACCGCGAACGCGCTCATCTACCCAACCCTGTTCGCCACCGCCGATACCGTCCCGCCCGCCGAGCTAACGTCAGGACTCGGCGTGCTTAACATGGCGAGACAGCTCGGAGCGGCACTCGGCATCGCGCTCGCTGTCCCTCTGCTGGGCCGCGCCTCGCCGGAGAGCGCCGCGGTGGTACCGGCGGGAACGCTGCCGCAAGCCGGGCACGCCTGGCTGCTCGTGCTCGCGTCCGCGGTACTCACTGGCGCTGCCGGGTTCGCCCTTTCGGGGCCGCGACAGCGCCGTGTGCGGAACCAGCCCGAAATCTCGCCTGACAGCGACCGCCAGAAGCAAAATACCGGGTGACGGGTGATGCGGTTCAAGGTTCTGGGCCCGCTCGAGGTAGCCGAACGACTCGATGGAACGTCTCATCGAGACCGCGTGGGGATGGACGCACAGCGGCGGGTCGCTCATGGACACCGGAACCGAACTTCGATGGCGAGGCCGCCGGCTGGCAGGGGATTCACCGCCACGGTCGCGCCGTGCGTCGCGGCGATCGCGGCGACGATGGACAGGCCAAGACCGAGTCCGCCGCGGTTGTGGTCGTGTTGCCCGTCAAGGTGCTGAAATGGCTGGAGCAGCCGTTCGACCTGATCTGCCGGCACCTGAGGGCCACTGTTGCGCACCATCAGGGATGCGCGGCCGTGGCAGGCGCCGACCGCGACGAGGATACGCCCACCGGGAATGTTGTGGCGGATGGCGTTCTCGATGAGGTTGGCGACGAGGATTTCGGCGAGGCGCGGATCGCCCGTGACCGGGGCGGGGTCGAGGGCGGCGGCGATACGCACCCGGCTGGCCGCGGCCTCCGGTCCGCGCGCTTGCATGACCTGCCTGGTGATCTCGGCCAGGTCGAACGGTTCGCGGTGGTCAATGCCTCGCTGGCTGCGTGCCAGGGTGAGGAGCGCTTGGATGAGCCCGTCTTGTTCCTTGCAGGCCAGGAGGACCTCCTGACAGGCGGCACCCAGCGAGTCGATGGTGATGGCCGGGTCGGCGAGGGCCACCTGCAGCAGCGTCTGGGTAAGCATGAGCGGGGTGCGCAACTCGTGGGAAGCGTTGGCGACGAAGCGCCGCTGGGAGTCGAACGCGGTGTCCAGACGGCCCAGCAGCCCGTCGATGGTGTCCGCCAGGTCCTTCAGTTCGTCGCTTGGGCCGGTGAGCGCCAGACGCTCGTGCAGGTTGCGTTCGGAGATCCGGCGGGTGGCCGCGGTCATGTCGCGTAGCGGCCGGAGGGTCCGGCCGACCATGAGCCAGCCGAGAGCCACGGACACCACAGCCATGATCGCGAGGGCGATGCCGGACTGGATGAGGAGCTGATGCAGGTCGGATGCCTGCTGAGCCCGCAGCGTGGCCGTCGCCGGCGAAGAGGCGTGGACCAGCCCGCCGCTGATCGCGCCACCGGGGACCGGTCCGCTCGAGACCCGGAGGGTGGAGAGCCGGTTGTTCACCAGCCCGTAGGTGATGGCGAGCAGGGCCGCGCCCGAGACAAGGAAGAGGCATCCATAGAGCGCGGTGAGACGCACTCGCGCCGTGCGCCTGAGCGCAAGAGAATGCCGCACCAGCCGGTACCCGCGCCCCACGGTCAGCCTCCGATCCGGTAGCCGGCCTTGGCCACCGTCTGGATCACCGGGGGGTCGCCGAGCTTTGCCCGAAGTCGGCTCATCGTGGTCCGCACTGCCTGGCTGAACGGGTCGGCCATCTCATCCCACGCTCGTTCGAGGAGCTCCTCGGCAGAGACCACAGCCCCCTGTGCGCAGAGCAGGACCTCCAGGACGGCGAACTCCTTCGGGGTGAGCGGCAGGCGTCGGCCGGCCCGGACCGCGATCCGGCGGGACGGGTCGAGCGTCAGGTCGCCGTGGGTCAGGACCGGGGGGACCAAGGCACCCGGACGACGGCTCAGCGCGCGGATGCGGGCGACAAGCTCGGCGAAGTCACAAGGCTTCGGGAGGTAGTCATCGGCGCCGATGCCGAGGCCCTCGACCCTGTCGTGGATCGCACCCGCGGCGGTGAGCATCAGCACGCGGCTGGGCGATCCGCTGCCCACGACCGCCTTGCAGACCTCGTCGCCGTGCACGCCGGGGATGTCGCGGTCCAGCACCACGACGTCGTAGGCGGTGACAGTCACTTGCTCCAGGGCATCGTGGCCGTCGAAGACGACATCGACCGCCATGCCGGCCTGGCGCAGGCCGGCCGCCAGCGCCATGGCCAGCTTGGCGTGATCCTCGACCAGCAGCACCCGCATACCCCAAGCATGTCCGGGCGGCTGTTGCAAAACGGTTACTGCGTTGCGCCGTCGCAACAGCTGTCGCCGTAGAACTGCCTCCAGCGACCGATTCGCCAAGTTGCGGAGGACAACAACATGCCAGCAAACGCGGCCATCGCTAAGCGCCGGAGAATCGTTAAGGGCCGGAGAATCGTTAAGGGCCGGAGAAAGGCACGGCTCCGCCGGACCGCGCTCGTGCTCACGCTGTCGGCAGGCCTCGCCCTCGGCGCAGCGGCGTGCGCGAAAGCCTCGCCGGACCCACCCGCATCCATGTCAGGGAAGGCCGCTGTCGCCAGCCCTGGCACCGGTAGCGGCCCGGTGACAGCGCAGGAAGGGGATGGCGGGACCAGCGGGGGAACGGGGCAGCGATCCACGCGTACCAGCTTCAGCCTCGCCTTTGCCAGGTGCATGCGCGCGCACGGTGTGCCGAAGTTCCCCGACCCGGGCGGCCAGCTCGGGCCTGGCGGCGGCGCCGACCCCGCATCCCAGGAGTTCCAGGCCGCGGTCAACGGCCCCTGCCGGCCGCTTGCGCCGCCAGCCTGGGTGTCCTCCGGCGAGGTGAGCGGCTCGTGAGCGAGCACGGCGGGCACGCGTTCTACTTCACCTACCTACGGCGCGAGCTCCAGCACCGAAGGCGCCAGGCGCTGCTAGCGGCCGCGGGCCTGGCGGTGGGGGTGGGGCTGGTGGTCACGGTCACCGCCGCGACCGCCGGGGTCAGCGGCGCCGAGGCCGCTGTGCTTCACTCGCTGTACGGGGTTGGCACCGATGTCTCGGTCACCAAGGCAGCACCGGATCCCGGCACGCCGGACCCGAACAGCGCCGGCACATCCGGGTCCGCCCATAAGGGCATCGGGTACTCGCCGGGGAAGCGGCCGCAGCCTGTCGACCAGCTCATTGCCGCCGCCGGCCTTAGCTGGCTGCCCGCGTCGGCCGTGGCGCAGGTGGCCCGCGTGCACAATGTGGCCGCCGCGGCCGGCGGGCTCACCCTCACGGACTCGCAGTTCACCGTGCCGTCCCTGTCGCAGCTCGGGCCCGGCGGAAAGCCTCCGGCCAGCGCCTTTCCCACCACGTCCTCCGTCGACGGCGTCGACCTGAGCTACCTGGGTCTCGGCCCGTTTGCCTCGGCTCATCTGGTGTCCGGACGCGGCTTCGCAGGCTCGGACGCTAGCGCTGACGTGGCCGTCGCGGACTCCGGATACGCCACTGCGCACAAGCTGCGGGTCGGGTCCAGCGTCACGATCGGATTCCATCGCTTCACGGTGATCGGAATCGTCAGCCAGCCCCCGGCCAGCGCCGCGGATGTCTACATTCCGCTCGCCCGCGCTCAGGCGCTGGCGAAGAGCTCGCCCGTGAGCAGCTTCAGCGGCATGACGAGCCGCGACATGGTGACCAACATCTACGTCGCCGCAGCTAGCGCGGCAGATGTCCCGGCTGTCCGGGCCAGCCTGGCCAGGCTGCTGCACGCCGCGACGGTCAGCAGCTCGGCTGACCTGGCGAGCCAGGTCAGCGGCTCCCTGAACAGCGCGGCCACGCTCGCCGCCGACCTCGGGCGGTGGCTGGCCGTCGGCGTCCTGCTCGCGGCCTTCGCGGTGGCGAGCCTGCTGACCCTGGCGGCGGTGGGCCGCCGGCACGCCGAACTCGGCACCCTCAAGGCGCTCGGCTGGCCGGGCAGGCGGGTCATCGCGCAGCTCCTGGGCGAGTCGCTGGTCACCGGCATCATCGGGGCCGTTCTCGGCGTCGCGCTCGGCTACGGCGGCGCCGCCATCGTGCGGGCGGCCGCCCCGAGGCTGTCCGCGACGGTCGCGCAGAGCCCAGGCGCTACCCCACCGCTCAGCATCTCCATGAACAGCAGTGGTGCGCACCGTTCTTATCCCCCCGGCTCGTTCCACACGGTTGCCGTACAGATGACCGCCCCGGTCACCGCCACAGCCGTCCTGCTGGCCGTCACCCTGGCCCTCGCGGGAGCGCTGCTAGCGGGTGCGTTCGGAAGCTGGCGAGCCTCCCGGCTGCAGCCGGCCGCGGCGATGTCCACCGTGGAGTGACCAGGCATTCCCCGCACAAGCACCACGGCTCGTTCTGAATAGGAGAGTTCATGTACAACCTCAGCGGCGTGACCAAGACGTATACCAAGCACGGCGGCACCATCGCCGCCGTGCAGGACGCCAGCCTGTCGATCGCCGACGGCGAGTGGATCGCTATCCAGGGCCGCACCGGCAGCGGCAAGAGCACCTTGCTCCAGCTGCTTGGTGCCATGCTCCGCCCTGATCACGGCGTGCTCAGCTTCCAGGACCGGGACCTGGCCAGCCTGCCCGAGACCATGCTGACACAGGTGCGGGCCGCCGAGATCGGCTTCGTGTTCCAGGCTTTCAACCTCATCCCCACCCTGTCGGCGGTGGAGAACGTTGAGGCCGCCCTCGTGCCGCACCGGGTGCCGCCCGCTGAGCTGCGAGCACGTGCCGCGCTCGCGCTGGACAGCGTGGGCCTCGCCGACCGGGCGCACCACCTGCCGTCGGAGCTCTCCGGGGGCCAGCAGCAGCGGGTCGGCATCGCGCGCGCTCTGGTCAAGCAGCCGAAAGTCCTGCTCGCCGACGAACCCACCGGGAATCTGGACGTGGACACCCGCGACGAGATCATGTCGCTGCTGGAGACACTGTGGCGAGAACGCGGCCTCACTCTGGTGCTGGTCACTCACGATTCCGGCATTGCCGGCCGCGCGCAGCGGATCGTCGCCATGAAAGACGGACGCCTTTCCATCGCGCTCGCCCCGGAAGAGCATTCATGACCGGTAAGTCCCTGCGATCCAGGCCGTGGTTCTTCCTCGTCTTCCTGCACCGTGAGCTGCGGTGCCGCCTGCGCCAGGGACTGCTGATCGGCCTCGGCCTTGGCCTCGGCGTCGGCTTGGTCATGGTTGTTTCCGCGGCCTCCGCCGGAGTCGCCGCTGCGCAGGCCGTCGTGCTGCGGTCCCTCTATGGCATCAGCACCGGCCTTACCGTGACCGAACAGGTTCGCCACCCTGGCGCGCTCCAAGATCCTGGTGCCCTGCTGACGGGCGGTCTGGCTCCCTTTTCCTCGGCATTGGCCGCGTCGGTCGCCCGTCTCCCGCATGTCGCCTCCGCCGCGGGCGGTCTCCAGCTCACCGAGCTGAAGCCGGCTGCTGGCGGTCTCTGGACAAACATCACCGTCGACGGCGCGGATGTCGCTCGCCCCAGGCTCGGCCCGTATGCCGCTGGCACGATTGTCTCCGGACGCGGGTTCATCCCCGCCGACGGCGCCATGGACGTGGCCGTCGTTGACGGCAATTACGCGACCGCGAATAAGCTGCGCGTAAATTCCCCGGTCGACGTGGCCGGAACCAGCTTCAAGGTCATCGGGATCGTCCGCCAGGCCCAAGGCGCCGGCTCGGCCGACATCTATCTCCCGCTCGATGCCGCACAGCGGCTCGGACGGTCGCCCGATGGCGAGCGCCTCTCCCGCCAGGTGAACGTCATCTACGCGGCAGCCGACAGCGTCACCCAGGTAGCGGACGTGCGGCAGGAGATATCCCGGCTGATACCCGCCGCGACCGTCACCAGCAACAGCGATCTGGCCAAGGCGGTGACTGGACAGCTGCGAAGCGCCGCGCGCCTGGTCGGCAGCCTCGGCATGTGGGTTGCCGTCGCCGCGCTCACCGCTGCCGTCGCCGTCGCCAGCCTGCTCACGAGCGCGGCGGTGACCAGGCGGACCCGCGAGTTCGGCACCCTCAAGGCACTCGGCTGGACGAGCCGGCGGATCACCGGGCAGATCATCGGCGAGTCGCTGGCCATCGGCGTGGCAGGCACAGCTATCGGCCTGGCGGCGGGCTTCGCCGGAACCGCCCTCGTCAACGGGCTGGCTCCCAAGCTGTCCGCGACGGCGCCACGGAACGACGGCTCCGGGGAGACAGCCACCGTCGCCGTCCGGCTGGCGGCCCACGCCAGTCCCGCCGTCATCGCCGCGGCCGCGCTGCTCGCCATCGGCGCCGCGGCCCTGGCCGGCGCCCTCGGTGCTTGGCGGGCGGCAAGACTCCAGCCAGCCGACGCCTTCGCGCAGATCACCTGACGACGTCGCCGTCTAGCCGCGCTCCCCCGACTGGAGGTGCGCGAGGTCGACGGGACGGTGCAGGTCTATGAGCCCGCCCGGCCGGTCCCGTCTCCCTCAGACCTTTTAGCCGAACTATCGACGGCTTAGCCGATGACAGCAGCGCCGACGGTCGGCAATCTCGGAGGGGGCTGTCCGCGGCCGTCCGCGTACGTTTGTCTTCGGTGATCTCGTGAACCACGACGACTCGCAGAGACGGCGACGATGCGCCTGGTACCTGTGAAGTTCTCCGGTACGCGTTCTGGCTCGGGTCCTGTCACGCTAGGCCAGCGGAACGTGCTGCTATGGGCCGCGGATCAAACTGCATTCGGCGCCGTGCAATGCCAGACGCTCAATGTCGCACCGGGCCGCTCGCTGGACGATGTGACGAGGGCGATCGGCGGGCTCATTACCCGGCACGAGTCACTGCGAACCTTGTTCATGGGCGACGCATCGGGGGAGTGGGTCCAGCAGGTCTCGGCATCTGGTGAGCTGCTGGTCGAGGTCCACGAAACTGGCGGCCGGCTAGCCGCCACGGAGGCGCTGGTAAAGCAGCGGCTGAACGCGCCGTTCGCGCTGGACCGGGAATGGCCGATCCGGGCCGCGGTCATCACCTCCGATGGCGCCCCAGGCAGGGTTCTAGTGTTTCTCACGCACGTGGCAGCCGATTTCGCTTCGCTGGGCATCATCGCGCGTGATTTCCGGCGGCTGATGAGCAACGGCACGCGCCCGGCGCCGGAGCCGCCGGTCTTTCATCCGCTGGATCAGGCCAAGCTTGAGATGTCGCCTGTGGCCAAGGCCCGTGCCGAAGCCGCGCTGCGGTACTGGGAAACTACCTTGCGCGGCACGCCGCAGTGCATGCTCGCCGTGCCTGGGCACCCGCCGGCGAACAGCGGCTCGAGGATGGCGACCCTGCGCTCGCGGGCTGCCGCCCTTGCCCTGGCCAGGATCGCGGACCGGACTCGCGCGAGTCAGTCGGTGGTGATCCTCGCCGCCGTCGCGACTCTTCTCGGCGTGCGCACGGTCAATGACCGGTGTCAGATCACCGCTCTCTGCGCGAATCGTTTCGCTCGGGCCAGTCGTGACTACGTGGGCACGATCGCACAGGACGCGCTCATCGCCGCCGACCTGACCGCCGAGACGTTCGACGGGATCATTCAGGCGACCCGCACCGCCGCGCTGACGGCTTACTACCACAGCCAGTACGACGCGGAAAGCCTCTGGCAGATGATCGGTCGCGTGAGCGAAGACCGCGGCATCGAGTACCACCGTGACTGCGTGCTGAACGATCTGACTGGTGCCGTGCTTACCCGGGGGGAGGCGTCCCCCCGGACCCCCCACGTCCAGGTCCAGCCGGGGCACGCCGGCAGCTTGCCGGAAAAGGGCGATGCGGCGAATGCGATGCGGGACACGAGGCTGGTGTGGACTGACACCGACCCGCGCCCGCTGCTGTTCTACTTCGAGGTATTCGGGTTGACCCGGCGCGATGTGAGCCTGTCGGTGTGGGCCGACCAGCACAGGTTTCCCGCCGCGGAGGTTGAGGACTTTCTGTTCGCCGTGGAGCGGTTGCTGGTCGCGGCCGAGAGGCGGAACGTCCCGGCCCGCGATATCGGCGAACTGGCCGGCGTGCGCCCGGTGCTCCGCGACGCATCCTGGCGGCGGATCGACTCATGCTGGGTCGAGATGCCGGCCGTCCAGCAACTCCTTGACGAAGTGGTCGCTTCGGTACCGGGCATCGACGCCGCTCAGGTCTTCTGCACCGGTGATGTCGCCAGCGCACGGACCGCTGAGTCGCTTGTGGCCTATGTTTCGGCGTCCGGCAACCGGATCACCCCCCAGATCCTCCACGCGCAATGCCGGCAGCGGCTGCCCGGCCGCCCTACCGCGATGGCGCCCGCCTGGTACGTCATCTGTGACCGGGCCCCCGACGATCTGGCCTGTCTGGCGTTGTGGCGGCAGCTGCCCGTCCGGGTCGAGGGCTCCGGCCGGGCGTTAGGCCATCCCCAGAATGGTTCTTCTCTAGACCGGATTGGTTCTTCTCTAGATAGGCGGGCTGGCCCAGACATGAGCACCGGAACCGAAACCAGTCGGCGCCGTCGGCGCCGCGTGCAGCTGACCTCGATGCGGTCGATTCCGGTCGATTTCACCGGGGAGCGAGCCGGCCAGGGACCGCTCACCTTAGGCCAGCTCAACGTCTATATATGGCTGAGCCAGATCCCTGACCACTTCTACGCGCTGCTATACGTCGAACTCCCGGTCCCGGCTGGCGTGTCGGCCGACGACGTCGCCGCGGCGGTCGCGGTGCTGATCGCGCGGCACGAAAGCCTGCGCACCACCTATGTGCCCGGCGAGCCGCCGCGGCAGCGGGTCGCGGCGGCTGGCGTCCAGCTCCTGGAAGTCTGCTCCCTCGGCGAAGGACAGTGGGGACCCAGGGACCGGCCCGCGGTTGCCGAGGCGCTCGTCTCGTGGCTGCGCGAGTCATCCGATCCGGACCGGCGGCCGGTGCGCGTGGCGGTGGCCATCGCTCCGGATGCGGGCGACCGGGTCATCGCGTGCGCCGCCGCGTTCTCGCACCTTGCGGTGGACCACGACGCAATCGAGGTTCTCAAGCGCGACTTCACTGGCTTGCTGGGTGATCACGCGCTGCGGCCCGGTCGGCCCGGGCACCAGCCGGACCGGCCCGGGCACCAGCCGCTGGATCAGGCGGAGCTGGAGGCGACCCCGGCCGAACAGCGCAGGGCCGAGGCGGCACTGGACCACCTGCGGGAGCATTCGCTGCGGATCCCGCATCGTCTGTATGTGCTGCCGGGCGCCCGGCGCAGCGGCGAGTCGCTGGCGGTGGAGCTGTCGTCGGCGGCCGCCGCGATGGCCGTGCGGCGGGTGGCGGCGCGCACCCGGACCAGCCGGTCCAGCATCGTGCTCGCGGCAACCTGTGCCGCGATCGCCCGTCGCGCCAACTACCCGGATCTGGTATTCCGCCTGTTGTCGAGCAACCGTTTCGAGCGCCACCTGGTGAACTACGTCGGCTCCTTGGCCCAGGACGCCATCGCCACCATCGAGATCGGCGGGAGAAGTTTCGACGATCTTGTCTGCCGCACCTGGACCACGGTGATGGAGGCGAGCCGGCACGGCAGGTACGACGAGGCCAGGCGGGTCGCCATGGACGAACTGATTGAGCACGACCGGGGCCTGCGGTTCAACCACGACCCGTTGTTCAACAGCCTGGTCCCTGAGTCGTGGTCCGGACTCACCGCGGGTGTCCGGTTCCAGCCTGAGGAGATCGACGTCGCGCTCGCCCGGACCGAGCTGCGGTGGCGGCCCATGCCGGTCAACGAAACGCCGCTCCGGTTCAGCCTCAACCAGATCGACGGCTGCCTGCGGCTGGACATGTGGAGCGGCGACACGGGCCTGGTGCCGCGGGCCGAACTGGAGTCGGT
>Ga0207664_10000275_pt1 | contig 38913 bp, 35 predicted proteins | sample LARL83metaG_FD_184349 | JGI IMG/M metagenome (GOLD analysis project Ga0207664, IMG submission 184349) | Corn, switchgrass and miscanthus rhizosphere microbial communities from Kellogg Biological Station, Michigan, USA - LAR L8-3 metaG... | ecosystem: Host-associated > Plants > Roots >... | reverse complement strand
ATCACTAATCCGAATCCGAATGGAGACAAGTTGGCCCGTACTGCTACCGTTACTACCGATAACGGCGCGAAATACGTGGGTAGAGTTCGCAACGAAGACAATTTTTCTCTCCAGTTGCAGGATTTGTATGGGGCTTTTCATTTCCTGGCCAAATCAGAGGTTCAAGGCGTGGAATACAGTTCACAGGCGCTGATGCCTGCGAACTACGGCTCAACCCTCGTCTCTGGTGAGTTGGACGATTTGATCAGCTATCTGATGAGTGTCGCGAACAGCAGAGAATCTGAAATTTCGAAAGTTCCAGAGGATGGTCCGGAGGAAGAACAATAGCGGTTCGTTGCACAGTCGACCGCGATCTGCAGCAGTCGGGAGACACTTCTAGAATGAATGGTCGCTTCAGGCCCTTACACACGCTCGCCATCGCCCTCGTACTTTTCGTCGCGGCGGCTTCAAATCGGCCGTACGCTCAAGAGCCACGCCGCGAGTTTCAGTTGCAGGCAGAGTCGCCACGTTTTTGGAATCTCGTCGATCACGACGCCAAACTGAGCACAGTCGGTACCGGCTTTGGATTCACCGAGGGCCCTGTCTGGGACGAGTCCGGGTTCATCTATGTGAGCGATGAAACCATCAACAAGATTTTTCGCCTTTCTCCCGACGGCAAGAAGGAAGAAATAATCGCGCTCGGGGACCCGGACGGTAACACCTACGATCGTCAACACCGCCTGATTGACTGCGCCAGCGTGTTGCGGGCGATCATCGAGGTAACTCCAGACGGGAAATACAAGATTCTCGCCGATCGTTTCGAAGGAAAGAAATTCAACAGCCCGAACGATGTAATCGTCGGGCCGGACGGCGCACTCTACTTTACCGATCCAACGCTCGATCTGGTGGCGGGAGAAAAACAGGAAATCCCATTTCAAGGCGTCTACCGTCTCGACGAAAAGCGAAACGTGCGGCTCCTGACCAAAGACCTAGCGCAACCGAACGGCCTCGCTTTTTCCCCGGACGGCAAGCGCTTCTACGTTGACGACAGCGAAAAGAAAAATATCCGCGCTTACGATGTCGCTGCCGATGGAACCCTCAGCAATGGCCGGATTTTCGGCGAAGAACCTCCGAGCGGAAAACACGAGGGCGTGCCTGACGGAATGAGAGTCGACAAGGACGGGAACTTGTTTGTTACCGGTCCAAAGGGCATCTGGGTCTGGGACGCAAAAGGCAATCATCTCGGCACGATCGTCATGCCCGAGCAGCCCGCGAATCTGAACTGGGGCGACAAGGACTATCACACGCTCTACATCACAGCCACCACATCCGTCTATCGCCTTGAAACCAAAACGCAAGGCTTCGTACCGTATCTGAATCATTGAGGGCGAGGATCAGTGAAACGTCCGCAGTTATTGAACGCGGTAGCGATCGCTGGCTTATTTTTCTTTGGCGGATTCGCCGCCGCCCAGTCGACAGACAAGCCAGCATCGCCCGCCATAGTTCGTGTCGACGTGACGCCGGCCCACGCCATCAATTCGTTCGATCCGGACAGCGCTCTCGGGAGTTCGATGGATGTTCTGTCTCACGACGGCATCGATAAGGTTTACACCCCGCACATCATTCAGGAATCTTTGTCAGCGGGATGGGGACCGATCTCGTATCGCAACAATAGCGAGCTACGCATGGCGGCTTGGCATTGGACTGAAAACGGAACGTGGAGCGATCCCGTCCACAAGAGCGGATACTTCACGGGCAGCACTGAACTCAAGGAGCCGGTCCGTTACATCCTTTCTTACGCGCTTCCGCACCGCGGGTTCTCGACCAGCGGCGACCGCCCGATCATGGGGCCGAACCTCAGTTATTGGAAGAGCAATCCGTACCTGACCAGCAAATTCACGGGAGAAACCGACTCCCTTCACCCGCAATGGGTCATCGTCGATCTCAAGTCGGAAAAACCGGTGAATGCGATTCGCATCGCTTGGGAGAGCCCGTACGCGACCAGCTATCAGGTGGAGTATTGGGTGGGCAAGCGCGCTCTCGACTTTGACGCGGGTCCCCAAGGCGAATGGAAAACTTTCCCGTCAGGTGTGTTCAAGAACGCGCAGGGTGGAACGGTTTCGCTCAAGCTCGCTGATACGCCGGTCTCAACTCAGTATGTTCGCGTCTTGATGACCGAGTCCTCGAACACCTGCGACGAGCATGGCTCCGACGACATTCGGAACTGCGTTGGATACGCGATTGCAGACTTTCGCGTGGGGGGCGTCGACAGCAGCGGCGCCTTCGTTGAGATCCAGAAGAACATCAGCGAACGGCCCACGAGTTATACTTCGTCTTCCATCGATCCCTGGCATTCGGCGGCCGATGCCGATATCAACGCCACTGGTAGTTACCAGCACACCGGCTTAGATCTCTTCTTCACCAGCGGAATTACCAATAGCCTACCCGCGATGATTCCAGTGACCATGCTCTACGGTACGCCAGACGACGCAGCTGCGCAGATCGCCTACATCGAGAAGCGAGGCTACCCCATTTCTTATATCGAGATGGGAGAGGAGCCCGACGGCAAACACGCGATGCCCGAGGACTATGCGGCGCTATACCTTCAGTGGGCCACGGCCATTCACAAGGTTGATCCCAAACTGAAGTTGGGTGGGCCTGTATTCGAAGGCGTCAATGAAGACATTCGAGTGTGGCCTGACGCGCAAGGCCGCACATCGTGGATGGGACGATTTGTAGACTATCTGAAGGCTCATGGCCGGCTTGCGGACCTAAGCTTTGTTTCGTTCGAGCACTATCCGTTCGAACCGTGCGACGTTACCTGGAAGGATCTTTACCGCGAACCAATATTGGTGAAGCACATTCTTCAGGTCTGGCGGGACGACGGTGTTCCCAAGGACGTTCCCCTCATGATCACCGAAGATCACGTCGCTGCAGGCCTCACCGGACCAATGACGACCATATTCGCTGCCTTATGGCTCGCCGACAATGTTGGCTCGTTCTTCGAAGGTGGAGGTGCGCTCTTCACTCACTCGCCCATCCAGCCGCAGGGCATCCAGAAGACGTGTCTCGGTTGGTCCTCTTGGTCAAACTTTGTGTCGGACGAGGAAACCCTCGAGATCAAGGGATACACGTCGCCATACTTTGCCGCGCACATGATCAATCTGGAATGGGTGCAGCACAGATCGGGCGTGCACGTTATGTATCCGTCCTCCACCGACATCAAAGACGCTGACGGCAATCTCCTCGTGACCTCCTACTCAGTGCATCGTCCTGACGACAACTGGTCGTTGATGCTGGTCAATCGCGACGAGACCAATTCGCACGCGGTGCGGGTTGTCTTCGAGGACGCTAAGAACAAGCGGCAAGCATCTTTTTCGGGCCCGGTCACGTCCGTGACCTTCGGCAGCGAGCAATATGTGTGGATAAACGACGGACCCAACAGTCACGCTGAGCCCGACAATCCGCCGGTCGCCACTACTGTAAGAGGAGAACCGAGTACCGTTTTCACTCTGCAAAAGGCTTCGATTACCGTGCTCCGAGGCAAGGTGGGTGGTCTGCTGAATTAGGTCTTCTGTCCGGCTTGCTGTTCTCAACCGAAAGTTATGAAGGAGAAAATTTCATGCGAAGAAACACTCGGCGCAACTTCTTTGGCAAGATCGCGGCGATGACGGCTCTCGTAACCGGCGCGTCGAAACTCATTGCTCAACAGACTCCCGCTGCGGCCCCTCCTGGCGCACCTGCAGGCGGCCCTGCCAAAGAAACTCCGCATCGCTCCGGCGGAGAGCACCACACCCACGATGGTATCTACTATTTCTCAGGTACGGGTTCGAACGACGGCTATCCCAAGGAAGATCACGTCCTCGTCACCGACCCCTTCGAGAAGCACGTAACCCGCACGATGGACGCGCTCAAGAAGTCGGTCGAGCGTGCCGGCTGCACCATGGACAGCATCATCCATCTGCAGGTCTTTCTTTGCCTGCCTCTAGCCGATGGGATATCCATGCCTAGTGGCAAGGCACGCTTCGATGCCCATAAAGCGCAGTACGATGCGCTAAACAAAATCTACGGAACCTATTTCTCACCCGGCAAGGCTCCGTCCCGGGCGTGCATGGCTGTCGAATGGATTCCGGGCGATTCGCTGATTGAGATCGTCGGCAGCGCAATGGTCGTCGCTCCGCCGCCTGAAAAATAATTCGCTGAAGAAGACCGATCGGACACTACAAATGAATCTGAAGTTTGGTTGGAATCGCCGTTCGTTTCTGGCTACACTGGGTGCCGTATCTGGCGGCCTGTTCGCTCCCGCTGAGTTGAATGCTGCGAGCATTCTTGGAAAAAAGCCCACGCCGTCTGTGCCCCACGGGGACGGCAACCCCATCGTACCCATTACAAGCGGCCTTGGTTCCACGGGCGACATCTACGCCGAGCTCGGGGTCACGCCCCTTATTAACATCAACGGAACCATAACGGTGATCGGCGGATCGGTGATGCCCGCAGAGGTGATGGAGCTGATCCGCAGAGGTAACGAGCATTTTGTTTTGATCGACGAGCTTGAGATCGCGGCGGGTAAGTTCATCGCGAAGCTTTGCAAATCCCCCGCCGGCTACACCGGACTAGTAACGAGTGGAGCAGCGGCAGCGATGGTCGTCGGCTACGCTGGCATGATGACCGAAGACCTCGAGCCCCGCATGCGCGACATTCCTGATGTCAGCAGATTTCCCAGGAACGAAGTCATCATCCAGAAGAGCCATCGCTATCCGTTCGACCACCAGATTCGTCAGACTGGCGCAAAGCTGGTCGAAGTCGAGACGCGCGAAGAGATGATTGCTGCCATCAATCCGAAGACGGTGGCGATTCACTTCACCAATATCCTCTCCGACAAGGGCAAGGTCAGCGGAGCCGAGACCGTCGAGATCGCCAAAGCACACAACCTCTACACGTTCAACGATGCCGCTGCCGACGTTCCGCCGAAAGAGCGGCTCTGGGAATATCCAGCAATGGGTTTCGACATGGTGACATTCAGCGGCGGCAAAGACATCCGTGGACCGCAGGCATCCGGAGTGCTGATCGGAAAGGAAGAGCTGATCCGCTATGCGCTGCTGAACATGAGCCCGCAGGAAGATCGCATCGGCCGCTGCTGCAAAGTCGGCAAGGAAACCATTTTCGGTCTGCTGAAGGCGCTCGAGATCTTCGTCAATCAGGACTTGGATACCGAGCTCAGGATCTATGACGAGCGTGCCCAGGTGATTACCGATGCCGTGAAGAAATTCGGAGTAACGGCTCTACCTCGCGAGTTCAATCCCCAGGCTCTGGGCAATGTCACACCGCGCTACAGTTGGCAGATTGATCCGGCGAAGATCAAGATCACCGGGCCGGAGGTCATGCAGAAATTGGCCGACACGCGCCCGACAGGCATCGGCAGCCTCGGGGCTGGTGTGAGCGGCATGCGCGGACGTAATCCCGACGCACCGGCCGGCGACAAACACGCCGAGCAACATCGTGCTCCTAGAGACCCAAACACCTTCGGGTTCGCTGTCTGGCAGCTCAAAGTCGGCGAGGAACGAATGATCGCAGACCGCTTGGTCGAAATCTTCAGCGCGGTTCGAAAGGCCTAGCCGCCGACACGCAGGCTTCACATTCAGGATGTTCCTCAGTGCGTTGAGGAGCGGCGGACCGCGATGAGCGAAACCTGCTCAAGGTCTGGGGAGTGACCTTCTTTGTCGGGCTTGCGGTCCGTGGGCGCAATTTGTTGGACCGAGGTTCTTGCCGGCGCCACAGATCCAAAGTACTCGGAATACGCATCGTCAAACGCCGGCGCATCCGACAGATCATCCAGATAGACCGTTGTCGATACGACCTGATCGAAATTCATCTCGGCTTCTTCAAGGTTGTCGAGCTGATTGCGCATGGTCTGACGGAGTTGATGCTGGGTAGTCGAAGCATAGGTCCCCCCGTGCGGCCCCGGAATAAATCCACTCTTAGCGGAACAGTACAAAGTGTCGCCGGCAAAAACGCAAGGACTTGCGGTCGGACTCGGCGGCATGTTCTTGGGACGCACCGCTCGCCGCTGCTTCAGGTCACGCACGGCCACGCCGGTGTATTCGATGTGAGCGCCATTTGGCAGGCTCGACACTTCGATGGTGGCCCGCGCCGGAGTGTTGCCGAATTCAAAGCGCTGCGCGTAGTGCTGGTTCATCACCCGTGTCGGGATTTCAGAGGTCAAGTAGGGATTGACGAACACCATGTTGCCGAGATCGAGGCCGGCGGCCTTCAGGACTGCCTGCATACGGTCGAGCGCCAAGTCCACCTGAGCAGCGGGATCATCCGGAACTTTGCCAGAGGCGGGGTCGCTGCCCGCCATGGCAGAGACGAATAGTCGGTCATGAGTAAGAACACCCGGCGCTGCGGCCTCGTCCGACTTGTAATTCGGCGGATAGACGGCCCGCTTGTCGGCCAGACTGCGTGCCGCGACGGCGTTGATTTGAATCGTCGAGTCGGGAATCTTGGCAACACCGAGCACAGCGCGGGCGGGCAGAGTCTTGCCGAAGTATTCCGCGAAAACGCTGTTCATCTCTCCATATTTGGAGATGTCGTCCAGATAGACCTGGGTGTAGACGACGTGCTCCATGGTGAGACCCGCGGCCTCGACGATCGCTTTCACGTTATCGAGCGACTGGCGGACCTGTGCGGCAAAAGCCGACGGCATGCTGCCGTCCGGACGACGGGGTCCTTGCGCTGAAATGTAGACGTAGTCTCCGGCGTCGACGCCCGGCGAGTAGAAACGATTTGCGTGGGCAGAAGCTTGCGCAGGAACTACGGCTCGCACTTGCGCCTGCGTTATTACCGCCGGCGAAAGCAGGAGTCCAACTAATAGCAATCTCGCTTGAGCCTTCATCCGATTCTTCCTCGCTCAGGCTTTAGACTTTTTCTGGGCCGCACCCAGAAGTGCCCGCAGTCGTTGTCCGACAATAATTTCCTCTCCCGGTTTTATCGTCATCGACACTAGCTCAATGTGGTCGGGATCCTTGTGTTCTTTGCGGTTGGGATTGCCTTCGCGAACCGCCTTTACCAGACTTGGGTTGTCCACTCCGACCACTTCAATGACAGGGTCGCTCGCCCGCAACTCGCGCACGCAATCAGTCAAACTGTAGCCCCATGCCTGCTGATCCCACGAAATTTTTAGAGTTGGATAACGGTTCCCATCGTCGGGAATATAGATGTCCGTCTTCACGCCAGGCACCGTATCCACTAACTTCCGGATGCGATCCACGCGGCCGTTCCACTCGGCGTAAAGCTTTTTCTCATCGATCTTGAGCCATGTTTCGAGCGCGGTCAGGCAACCGATGATTTCTTCTTTTCCGACTTTCATGGGACGGCACACCGCTCCCTCGCGCGGAGCGGAATTCAGAAGCGCCGCCTCGATCAGATCTTTCCGTCCCAGAAGGAGCCCGCTGCATTGCGGTCCGCAGAGTCCCTTCCCACCCGAGAAGCAGTAAAGATCAAGTCCCATCTTGGCGTAGAGCTTGGCGTTGTCAGCGGGCGGTATGCCCGCCGCGTCATCCAGCAGCATCGGGATCTTGCGATCTTTCGCGACCGCCAACTCGCGCTGCAGCTTTTCACCGAGATCGGTGGTGTAAATCATGGCGGTATTTTCGTTGATCGCGTTGTTGAGTTCTTCCGCGGAATACGCGAGGAGCAATTTGGCGCCGGTCAGCCGGATGGCGCTGTCAAAGGCGCTCCGGCCTCCCATCATGATCACTTCATGTTTTAGACCGGTGGTATCGGGGAGTTGCCAGATATATTTGTCATCGGTGCCGGCCATGCATCCGGCGCTTGCAGCGGCCATCGCTCCGGCTGCGCCGGATGTGATGATCCCGGACTCGGCGCCCGTCAACTCAGACAATCGCCGGCCCACGGCTCGCTGCAATTCCAGCACGTTGACGAAGTGCTGCGCGGCCTCTACCTGGGCTTGGCGAACCTCCGGAAATTCCAGAGATCCACTGAGATAGGTCCACGTACCCCGGCAATTAATGACAGTCTTTACTCCTAGGCGCGTGTATACATTCTGTCGCGGGTCCTTGCCGATCGCCGTCGCGGCCTGCGCATATAGATCGCGTACAGCAATCTGGCTTAATAGTGGGGTTGCGGCCAACAACTTCACAAATGATCGACGACTGGAATCTCGGGTCTGCATCTGTATCTCCCAATTTCACTGGATGGAAGTACGAACTACTCGCGCCGTTTTAACGCGAATTCCGTAATACCACAGAATGTGCTTGACGCAAATCGAAATCTTACGTTTTATTGAGTTTCATTTCGTTTTTAAAACTGACTCGTGGCTGAAGTTTTGCAGATTTTCAAGTGCGTGCTACGCTCGAAGCCCAGCCACCTACTAGAGAGGCGTAATGATGAGGGTGCGGGTTCCGCTCACGAATCTGGTGCGAGATATTTTTCTGGTTCTGCTTCTCTGTTCCTTGGACATCTGGCCAGCGTGGGCACAGGCCAAGCAGCCAGCGGGCCTTGCAGCGTCATCTGACTGCCGCGTCGAGCCCGTTGACTATAAGGGCTGGCACGCGCAACAGCTCTCCAATCGATGGGTTCAGCTCATTGTGTTGCCACAAAATGGCGGGCGCCTGATTCAGGTGACTTTCGCCGGACACCCTTACCTCTTCGTCAATCCGCAGTATCAAGGCAAATACCTGCCCCCCAGCTCAAGCCAATGGTTTAACTACGGCGGCGACAAGATCTGGCTTTTGCCCGAGGGCAATAACGACGAACAGCATTGGGTAGGAAACTCCGATGTGCTCGACGATGGGCCATTCTCCTTTCGAAAAGTTTCGGACGGACAAGCCTGCGAGATCGAGCTTACGGGTCTAGCCGATCCGCAGACAGGGATTCAATTCACGCGGACCATCCGGCTCGACAAGGATTCTCCGCGCATCCGTTTTCACGCGACGATGAAAAACATCACCGGTCACCCGGTGGAATGGGCGATGCAGTCCGTCTCTCAATACGATACCGCGGACCGAAGACCTCCAAACCAGAACTCAGCAGAACCAGCCACTTCGCCGCATTTCAACCGCGACTTCCGGACGTTCGCTCCCGCAAATCCAGCCAGCAGCTACCTCAATCGTTATCACGTACGCTTTGGTCCTGCGGAAAATCGTGCTGCCTCGATCACAGAGGACGGACTCTTCACCGTGCACTACGTCCACATGGCTGCCGAATTGTGGCTAGACTCGACGGCAGGCTGGCTCGCGGTCGTGGATGGAAGCAGCCGCTATGGCATGGTGGAGCGTTTTCAATTTGCAGAATCGCGACCTTATCCCGGCAAGGCCTCGATCATCTTCTGGACGAACGGCCCCGAAGTGCGGCAAAGCGCCGACGGAGAGCCTTCCATGTCTTCCGGGGATGACGCGTCACCTTACTACCTCGAAGCTGAAATCAATTCTCCGCTGTGCCGGTTGCGTCCGGGCGAGAGCTGCGATCTCGAAACGGAATGGTTCCCCTCCCGTGTGGGGAGCGAATTCCACGGCGTGAGTGATGCGGGTATCTTGATTCGTCCTTTGCAAGCTACTCGCTTGGAAAACGGCAAAGTCAAACTCTCCGGAACCTTCGGCGTGTTCTTCTCGGGGCGCCTCGTCGCGCACTTCTACAACGAACACGGTGCGAGCCTCGGCACCATGCCCATAGCGGACGTAAGTCCATCCGACGAAGTGTCGCTCGAGGTAGAAGTTGCGCCGCAGGGAAAGCCCACGCGTGTGTCGCTTCACCTGGAAGACTCGAATGGAGTGGACCTCGGCTCTCTTCAGGAAATTCCCGTGGGCGCCACGGAGAATCGCTGACATGAAATTGGGCGGTGCGACGCTCGGAATATTCCTGGCTGCCAGCACGCTGGCTGGCTCGTACGGAACCAGTCAGTCGGCGGAACCTCACATTACCGCCTCGACCAGTGTCAGCGCAGAAGACTTGTTGGCGAGTCCGGTCGGCGCCAATTGGACTTCTTACAACGGCGATTACACCGGACGCCGTTACAGCAGCCTGCACGAAATCAACACAGCTAACGTCGCGCAACTCCGGGCGGCATGGGTTTTCCGCCCTGGCAATTCCCAAAGACTCGAAGCCACGCCCGTGGTCGTCAACGGAATCATGTACGTGACGGCTGCGAACGATACTTTCGCACTGGATGCGCGAAGCGGACGAGTTTTGTGGCATCACCAACGGCCGCCGAGTTCCGGATTGCTGGATGATGCCGCAGCCCATAAAAATCGCGGCGTTGCCGTTTGGAAGAATTTCGTCTACATGGAAACCGACGATGCCCATTTACTTTGCCTCGACGCTCGCTCGGGCGGTCTGCGCTGGGACATCCCATACGCCGACAAGGTCAAGCACTACGGCGCAACCAGCGCACCGCTGGTGGTGAAAGACGAAGTCATCGTCGGCACGTCGGGCGGCGACTCTGGCGTGCGCGGATTCCTGGCTGCGTACGATGTGGCGACTGGAAAACTCAAGTGGCGCTTCTGGACGATTCCTGCGCCCGGAGAGTTCGGCTCCTCCAGTTGGCCCGGCGAATCCTACCTGCACGGCGGCGGCACTACCTGGATGCCCGGCACCTACGATCCGGAACTCAACACTCTGTATTGGACAACCAGTAATCCGGCACCCGACTTTGCCGGAGATTCGCGTCCCGGCGACGACTTGTACACAGACTCCGTTCTGGCAATCGACGTTGATACGGGAAAGTTGAAATGGTACTTCCAATTCACGCCGCACGACTTGTATGACTATGACGCCAACGAAACGCCTGCGCTTGTAGATATCCTCGAAAAGGGCGTACCCCGGCACTTGTTGTTGCAGGCCAATCGCAACGGTTTTTTTTATGTTCTCGACCGGACGAATGGCAAATTCCTGAATGCGGCACCCTTTATGGAAAAGTTGAACTGGGCCAAGAGCGTTGACGCATCGGGCCGCCCCGTGCTGTCAGGACGAATACCGACTGCCGAAGGCACCTTCATCTGTCCCGGGATCAACGGTGCAACGAACTGGTTCTCGCCTTCCTACAATCCCCACACTGGTCTCTTCTATGTCTTAGCCCTGGAAAACTGCAATCTGTTCTTCTCGAAGTTCACACCGTTTGCACGCGGCGAGACCTACTATGGCACCGGCACGAAGCTTCCGCCCGATGAACACGCACAGAAGATTCTGCTGGCGCTCTCTGTGCCGGATGGAAAACTGGTTTGGCGCTATCCGCTAGTTGGCCAGGGCGATTCCTGGGCCGGGACGCTGACGACCGCCGGAGGATTGGTTTTTTTTGGCGACGATTCAGGGTCGCTGCAGGCAGTTGAAGCAACGACCGGCCGCGCTTTCTGGCACTTCAACACCGGCCAGACAATGCGTGCCTCGCCGATGACCTATGCGGTTGACGGCGTTCAATTCGTGGCCATCGCAGCCGGAAGTAACATCTTCACGTTCTCGCTTCCGCATTAGTTCACTGTTGTGGAACGAGCGGTGCTCCGGAGTAGTTCACGTTCCAAAACACCAAGCGATATCCGAGAGTATTATGGGCAGAGCTGATTGATTTCTACGCTCCCACTTCGTTTCGAACCAAGAGTTGTTGTCAGTGACGATCCGAGACCACATTTTCACGAACTCTCCGCCGGGGTAAACGATTAAACTTTCCAGCCAGCCACGCAGACAACCTTACAACGGTCAGTTTTCATAGGAGGATGTATGGCAACGAAGAGAATCTCAGTCGTACCAACGTCAGTAACGCAAATGAAGGTGGCGCAGATTTCTAAGCCTGGCGCCGGTTTCCAGATCGTCGAGCGTGCGGTTCCCGAGCCGGGTGCAGGACAGGTGCGGATCAAGGTGCAAGCCTGTGGTGTTTGCCACAGTGACGTGCTTACCGTAGAAGGCGGCTGGCCCGGAATCGAGTATCCCCGCATTCCCGGTCATGAAGTCGCGGGCGTCATCGATGAAGTGGGCGAAGGAGTTTCCGCGTGGAAGAAAGGGCAGCGCGTGGGTGTCGGGTGGCACGGTGGACACGACAACACGTGTCGCGAGTGCCGGCGCGGAGATTTCCGCAATTGCCAAAATCAGAAAATCGCGGGCATTAGCTATGACGGCGGATACCAGGAATACATGGTCGCTCCAGTGGAGGCCCTCGCACCCATACCGGCAACTCTCAGCGACACCGACGCCGCACCGTTGCTCTGCGCTGGAATTACCACGTACAACGCCCTGCGTCACAGCGGTGCATTCCCCGGGGACCTGGTTGCGGTGCAGGGGATCGGCGGCCTTGGTCACCTCGGAGTCCAATGGGCGAACAAGTTTGGTTATAAGGTCGCAGCCATCGGGCGCGGCGCAGAAAATGCGCCTCTGGCGAAAAAGCTGGGAGCGAGCGTTTACATCGACAGCAAGGCTACGAACGCGGCTAAGGCTCTACAAGATCTCGGTGGCGCGCGCGTAATTTTGGCAACCGCCCCAAACTCCAAAGCGATGTCCGAACTGATCGACGGCCTTGGGCCTAATGGCAAGCTCATCGTCGTCGGTGCGACCGTCGACCCCATTGAGGTCACGCCCCTACAGCTCATTGGTGGAAGCAAAACTATTCAAGGATGGGCTGCTGGAACACCGGCAGATTCCGAGGACACATTGCGCTTCGCCGAACTGAGCGGCGTGCGGCCCATGATCGAAACCTATCCGCTCGAAAAGGCAGCCGAGGCTTACGCACGCATGATGAGCGGCAACGCACAATTCCGCGTGGTATTGACAATGTAACGTTGTCGGCAACATTTTAGAAACGGCGCGAGCGGTTGTACACCCCAGCGAGACGTTGGTGCTTCTGTCGTGCTCGCGTCGTTTCCATTTCTGCCCAAAATCAAAAAAAGGAACGTCTCGTGAACAATCTAACTTCTTATCGCACGACAAAGATCGATGGGCTCTCCATCTTTTATCGAGAGGCCGGACCCAAGGACGCACCAACGATTCTCTTGCTGCACGGACTTCCCTCTTCATCGCGAATGTTCGAACCGCTTTTCTCCCGCCTTTCCGATCGATATCACCTCGTCGCGCCCGATTACCCCGGGTTCGGACACAGCGACTGGCCCGACCCGAGACAATTCGCCTACACGTTCGACCACTATGCTGAGGTCATAAATCACTTTACCGAGACGCTCGGACTCTCCCGCTACGTTCTATACATGCAGGATTACGGCGGGCCGGTGGGCTTTCGCATGGCCTTGGCGCACCCGGAGCGAGTAGCGGCTCTCATCGTCCAAGATGCCGTCGCACATAACGAAGGCCTGGGAGCAAACTGGGCAACACGTCGGGCATTCTGGGCGGACCGTCCTGCGAATGAAGAGGCGCTGCGCAAGAACCTGCTGTCGCTTGCAACCACCAAGACTCGCCATATCGGAGACGATCCGAACGTTGAACTTTATGACCCCGATCTCTGGACCGGCGAGTACGCATTCCTGAACGCGCCCGGACAGGCGCAGATTCAAAGCGACCTGTTCTACGACTACCGCACAAACATCGACGCTTATCCGAAATGGCAAGCATGGATGCGCGAGAAACAGCCGCACTTGATGGTCATCTGGGGAAAGCACGATCTCTCCTTCGATCTCGGCGAGCCCGAACGCTACCGCAAAGACGTACCGAACGCAGAGGTCCACATACTCGATGCTGGGCACTTTGCGCTGGATACCAAAGCGGATGAGATTGGAACTCTGGTGCGAGAGTTCATGAAGCGGCACGGCGAAGTCATCAGCATTCCAGGGGAGAGGGCAAGCTGAAATTCTCGCAAATCTTAGGCACCGAACCACCCAACGGTAGTATCATTTTCTCGTGCCGCATCTAATCCATGACGACACCTTCCGCCGGCTCTGTCGCGGACGCGATCTTCTCGCCGCGGAATACGATTCCCGCGTCCTTCTGCAACACGCGGCGCGCGAGGCCTGTCTTTCCGAATTTCATTTCCATCGTCTTTTCCGCGCCACTTTCGGCGAGACTCCGCACGATTTTCTGACCCGCCTGCGCATGGACCGCGCCAAGCAGATGCTCGCTTCGGAGCGTGGCGTGACCGAAGTATGTTTCGAGGTCGGCTACGAAAGTTTGGGAACGTTTTCCAGCAAATTCCGTACACAGTTCGGCCGCAGTCCTGCTCAGTTCCAGCGTGAGATCCGCCGCATCTTTGGATACACCGCACCGTGGCGCATTCTGATGATCCCGGAATGTTTTTTGAAGGTGCACCCTCCGGACACTAAATCCAGCATCGAATAGCAAGAATCAAGAAGCGCTACCAGCCGAGCTTCGCTAACCTTCTTCGTGGAGGAGAACAACATGATTCAAAAAATGTCCCACGCAACCATTTATGTACTCGATCAGGACCAGGCGAAGAACTTCTACGTCGACAAGTTGGGTTTTGAACTCAAGGCCGATTACTCGGGGGCAAACGGCTTCCGTTGGCTCACGGTCGCTCCGAAAGGACAGTCTGACGTAGAGATTGCCCTGTTGAAGGTCGGCAGCGGCGGTGACTTCGGCCGCATGAACGGAAACGCCGCAGATACTGCTAAGAAAGATGTGGACGCAATGGCCGGCCTGTTAAAGAAAGGCTGGTTCAGCGCCGGAGCCTTCCAGACCGCAGATTGCCGAAAGACCTTTCAAGAGCTGAAGGCCAAAGGCGTGGAGTTCGTCTCCGAACCGAAGGATGAGTTCTGGGGTGTGACTGCGGTGATCAAAGATCCGTTCGGCAACTGGTTCAGCATGACGCAGCCGAAGAACTCATGACAGCGGTGAGCAAGGCAGTGTGCTTTCAACGCTAGCCGCCCGGTATCGTAGCCGTACGCCTCCGATCCGGGCGATTGGTCTTGTGCGGTCGCGGGAACGATTCACGGCCGGCCCGAATTCTCCAAATTCCGCTCGCGCCGTGAGCTGCATTAGTAAATCCTTGTACGCGTCTCTCCAAAGCGCGAAGAGCTGCACAACGTCTCCCTGCTTTCCCCCTTCGCCGCTGTAACGTGTAACAAGAAGGAAGACGTTACATTCCCGATTCGCTCTCTTGCACTTATTATAATATCGTGTCACGATATTTCAAGGGGAGGGTCTCTGACCCGCGTAGGCCCGGAAGAGAACATCCTTCTTTGGCACTTCCTGCATCTTTTTAAGTAGGGGCTGAAATTTATGGAGGATAACCAATGGTGGGGCTAAGACTCATGCGCCTGATCGAACGGCACTCTGAGGAACTCGCTGTGGGACTGACAGAAAAATTGCAGGGCTCGGAGCGAACCTCTGATTTCCGTAAGATCCCGCCTGAGGAACTGCGTCGGACTACAGTTGATCTCTACCGCAACCTGGGCGAGTGGATGCTGAAAAAAACGGAGGAGGACATCGCCGCACGCTTCCGGGCAATCGCCGCCCGCAGGGCCGCTGAAGGAGTCCGACTGCATCAATTCGTATGGGCTCTCACCCTCGGACGCAATTATTTGTGGCAATTCCTGCGCACCCAGGCTTTCACAGATAGTGCCGTGGCGCTTTACGGCGAACTTGAATTGCAGCAAGTGCTGAACCAGTTCTTCGATCGCGCCATCTACTACGGAGTGATGGGGTACGGCGACACAACTATTCAGCCTCCTGTGAGCGTGTTATCAGGTTTTCGGCAGACGGCGACGAAATGACCCGTCGCCTCGCTTCGAGCGACACGATCTCGATTTTTGAGAGTGGGAGATCGAACTGCCCTGGGACCCAAAGACCAATACAACGGGACGCCCTAGCAATGGCGGAATCTCTTCCTGTTCAGTCAACCGGCCGCTTCGATATTCAACTGGCACAATCGCTCTTATAGGTTGACGGTCAGGTTCAGTAAAAAATCAGCCTAGAGGCTTGTTACTGGCTTTTGCGGTTTTGTGCTCGTCACTTTCAACTCGCCGAGACTCGGCGCAATTGGCACTCCTTCACGTGGGAACTCCCAACTTGGGCAGCAACCACCGCGTGAGGATCACGTACCCGATCAGCAATGCAAGCAGCCATACCCATTCAGGCATGTTTCACCTTCTCCTGACCACCAACCCCAAGTTTACGCAGGAACGTCATCATCGGACACCAGTTTGTGAAACCCGATTGGAATAGGTTGAGGCCCACGAACGCGGTGAAGAGATACCAGTACTGGTTCACCCAGTGTCCGAGAGCCAATGAGACCATGACAAAGAGTCCGGCGATGATGCGAAGTGTGCGTTCAATCGTCATTGTTTATTCTCCTTGAAGAGCTTCATTGCATAACTTCACATTGCGGCACTTCACATTCGGCAATATTTTCCGGGGAATGCGGATGCGAAGGTGGCAGCGGTTTCGCTTTCCTCTTTTCCGACAAGTAATACAAAACCGGAACGGCCATGCGGGAGAGGACCGTCGATGCCACTTCGCCCGCCATCAGCGACAGCGCCAAGCCTTGAAAAATAGGATCAAACAGAATCACACTCGCGCCTACGACGACCGCAGCGGCCGTCAGCAACATCGGACGGAAACGCACGGCGCCGGCGTCGACTACCGCTTGCTCGAGAGCCATCCCTTGGGAGCGGCGCAGTTCAATGAAATCCACCAGGATGATGGAGTTGCGTACGATGATTCCCGCCCCTGCTATAAATCCGATCATTGAAGTCGCGGTAAAGAATGCGCCCATCAGCGCGTGCGCCGGCAAAATGCCAACTAGTGTCAGCGGGATGGGCGCCATGATCACCAGGGGCGTGACGAACGACCGGAACCAGCCCACAACCAGCACGTAGATCAGCACGAGCACAGCCGCAAAAGCCAAGCCCAGGTCGCGGAAAACTTCCACCGTGATGTGCCACTCGCCGTCCCACTTCATGGAGAAACGGTTGGTGTCCTCGGGCATGGTCGTGCCTTTGTACTGCTTCACACCGTATCCATCGGGCAATTTGATCTGGTCGATGGCCTCACTCATTTTCATGATGGCGTAGACGGGACTTTCTTCTCCGCCAGCGACGTCTCCGGTTACATACACTACCGGTTGCAGATTCTTGCGGTACACGCTGGTATCAATCGTCGCCTGGTGCAGAGTGGTCACTTCCTGCAGCGCGATCTGGCCCCCCGAGGGCGTGGGCAATTTCAGGCTCGCGAGATCTTCGATGTCCGAGCGCTCAGGACGAGCGAGCCGCACTTCGATGGGAATATCCTCGCGCGATTCCGGATCATGCAGTAGTCCGGCGGTTGCGCCACGTAGCCCCACTTGCAGCGTGTGAGTAACGTCGGCGCGAGAAATGCCGTGCAGCGCCGCCTTCTCCAGATCGACCTTCATGTCGTACTTTGCCTGGGGATCTTCGACGTACCAGTCGACATCGACCACGCCGGGCGTTTGCTGGAAAACTTTCTTGATCTGTGCCGCCACCGCAATCTGCCCCTTGTAGTCGGGACCGTACACTTCGGCGACCAGCGTCTGCAGCACCGGCGGGCCCGGCGGGACCTCAGCCACCTTGATGCGCGCACCGAACGGTTCGGCCAGTTTGTCTAACTCTGGCCGCATGCGCCGTGCGATTTCATGGCTCTGCGCAGTGCGTTCGTGGCGCGAGAGCAGGTTCACCTGAATGTCCGCCTGATTGGGTTGGCTGCGCAGGAAGTAGTGGCGCACCAGTCCGTTGAAGTTATATGGACCGGAGGTTCCGGCATAGATCTGGTAGTTGATCACCTCCGGTTGTTGACCGAGATATCGTCCGAGCACTTGCGCGACGTGAGTCGTTTGTTCGAGTGGCGTTCCATCGGGCATGTCAACGATCACCTGAAACTCGCTCTTGTTGTCGAAGGGGAGCATCTTCACGCGCACCCACTTCAGGGGGACGAACGCCACCGCCGCGAGCAGTAATAGCACGACACCGCCCAGAAACATCCATCGCCGCCGCGAGTTCAAGATGAGTGGGTTCATCATTCGACGGTAGAGACGCGTGGTCCAGCCCTCAACTTCGTGGTGATCGGCAGTGTTGCCGCCCGCATATTTCCGCAGCAGTCTCAGTGCGGCCCACGGGGAGACCACGAAAGCCACGATCAGCGAGAACAGCATGGCCGCCGAGGCGCCGACAGGAATGGGTCGCATGTAAGGCCCCATCAGGCCGCGGACAAACGCCATCGGCAAAATCGCTCCGATGACAGCGAAGGTGGCGAGGATCGTCGGATTGCCCACCTCGTCCACGGCCTCGACCGCGACCTGGCTTAACGAGCGCCCGCGACTCTCCGGCAACCGGAAGTGGCGAACGATGTTTTCGACGACGACGATCGCATCATCCACCAGAATGCCGATGGAGAAGATCAGCGCGAACAATGTCACGCGATTGAGCGTGTAGCCATACAGGTAAAACACCGCCAGCGTGAGCGCCAGCGTGACTGGCACCGCCAGCAAGACTACCCCCGACTCGCGCCAACCCAGGGCCAGGGCAATCAGCAGCGTGACTGACAGCGTGGCAATCAGCAGGTGCTTGAGCAGTTCGTCAGACTTGTCCTTCGCAGACTCACCGTAGTTGCGCGTGACAGTGACGCTCAGATCGTTCGGTAGCATGTATCCGCGCAAAGCGCTGACCTTAGCAAGTACACGCTCGGAGACCAGCGTTGCGTTCGTCCCTTTACGCTTGGAGATGGTGATGGTCACTGCGGACGACTCTGTACCGATCCCACGCTGACTGCCGCGGGCATTCGCAAACAGGACATACGTGTCGGGCTCAGCCGGACCGTCTTCCAGTCTCTCGGCTACATCGCGCAGATAGACGGGGCGCCCCGCGTGGACTCCAACAACAACCTGACGAAGATCGTCGATGCTCGTAAAGAACGAACCGGCCTCGACCTGAAACTCCTGGTTGTCGCGGGAGAAACTGCCGGCCTGGCCGCGGCTGTTTGCGCTCTGCAATTGTCCGACTACCGAACCGGGTGTCAGTCCATAGGCAGCCAACCGTTGGGTATCGAGTATGACTCGCAATTGGCGCGGCTGTCCGCCGATGATCTTGGTTTCGGAAACGTCATCGAGCGGCTTGAGCGAGTTTTCCAATTCGCCGGCCACTTGCCGGAGACGGTAGGAGTCGTATCCCTTTCCCCACAGCGTCAGTGCCATCACGGGAACGTCGTCGATGGAGCGGACCTTGATCATCGGTTGCGAAACGCCCGGTGGTATTCGATCAAGGTTGGAGTAAAGCTTGTTATACGTCTGGATGATCGCGTCTTCCTCTTTCGTGCCGACATAGAAACGCACGACCAGCATGCTCATGCCAGGATGGCTGATGGAGTATATGTATTCAACGCCGGGCACTTCTCGCAGCAGCTTTTCCATAGGAAGGCTGACGCGCTGTGCGACTTCGTCCGAAGATGCGCCCGGCATCTGCACGAAGACGTCGAGCATGGGCACGACGATCTGCGGTTCCTCTTCGCGCGGAGTCTTCAGAATACTGAACGCGCCCAGCAGCAGAGCCGCAACAATCACCAGAGGCGTGAGTTTGGAATCGATGAACCCATGCGCGATGCGGCCCGCCAAGCGGAGGGCATGCGAAGACTCAGCCTGCGAGAGTTGATCGGCCGACTTGGGTTCGCGACTTTTCATTACTCGGCCTCGATTCGTTTGCCGCTCAAATCGAGTTCTCCTGGTTTGACTACGAGGAATTCTCCGCCCTCGAGACCTGCCAACACTTCGATGGCGGAGCCCGAAGGTTTTCCCAGGCTGATGTAGCGCAGACTGGCAACCTTGTTCTGGTCGAGCACAAAGACTCCCTGCAATTGACCGCGCTCGACCACTGCGGTGCGTGGGATCAGGAGCGATGGCCGCTCGCCACGAGAAAACTCCGCGCGCCCGAACAGGCCCGACCGCAGCATCTTGTCCTCTGGCAAATCAATCTTCACCAGAAAACTTCGAGTGGAAGAATCCGCGGCAGGCACAATTTCGCTGATCTTGCCAGGGATTGCCGCCTTGAGAGCATCAATTGCGACGGGCACGGATTGCCCGACGCGAACATAGCGAAGATCGTTCTCGTTGACACTGACTTCGAGGCGATACCGGCGATCGTCTTCGACGGTGAGAATCGGCATCCCAGGACTGGCTAGCGAACCGGCATCTGCTCTTTTCGCGGTCACAATGCCGTCGAAAGGCGAACGAATCCGCGTATAGTCGAGCGAAGTGTGCGCCTGCGCCAACGCCGCCTTCGCCTGTGCCTGCTCGGCCAGCGCCATGTCGTGACGCGCGAGCGCCGACTGCCGGCGAGCTTTGACCTCGTCAAACTCCTGCGGACTGACCGACTTCCTCTCGTAGAGAGTCTGATAGCGCTTCAACGTTGATTCGGTTAGAGCTAGATCGGAATTCGCCGCGAGGAGTTGTTGCTCCGATGCGGCAGCCGCGGCAGACGCACGGTCAACAGCGGCTCGCGGCTGTGCATCATCAATCACGGCGAGGACCCGACCGCGCTGTACACGGTCTCCCTCGCGGACCCGAATCTCAACAATCGTTCCCATCATCTGGCTGGCGAGATCGCTGCTCTGTGCAGCCCGTACCGTGCCCACAGCTTCCATCAGGTTGGGAACAGTACTTTTCTCTACCGTCAGAACAGAGACGTTTCTCATCGTTTCCGGCGCAGTTGTAGCGGGCGGGCGTTGCGTGGAACAGCCCGTCAGTCCAGCGGTTGCGGCCAGCGAAAGTACGATCAGTTTCAATGCTGCATTCATAGAGTTCATGGCGTCACCACGGGAGATTGCGGATTCAGACTGCCACTGGCCAACTCCAGGTTGGCAAAGCTGGTATGGAAGCGACAGAGCGCCTCCCAGTAGTCGGTCTGGCTGCGCCGCGCGGACTCTTCGGCTCCGAGCAGATCGGTGATGGTAATGAGTCCAGTGTCGTAACGATCCTGATTGATGCGCAGACTCTCTTGCGCCTCGGAGATCGCGGTGCGGGCCACCTCGATCTGTTGCCGGCTGGCGTCGGCGTCGTAGTACGCCTTGCGCACTTCCAGACGCACGCCGTCGGTCGCTGCCTGCTTCATCGCGATCACTTTCTGTTCGAGAGCGCGCTGGCGGGACAATTCCGCCCGCTTCGCGCCACCGGAGAAGATGTCGATTTGCAATTCGATTCCCCCCAACCAGTTGTTGCCGCCGCCACCCGCCAGGAATGTTGGATTGTCCATTTCCCAACCTGCGAACGCGTTCACCCGCGGACCAAAGGAAGATTTAGCAATCGCTACTGTTTCCTGCTGCGCGGCTTGTTCGGCATTGACTCGTTTCAGTTCGGGCCGGCTGGTGAGCGCTTGCTTCTCAGCGTCGGACAGTACAGGAAGCGGAAGCGCTCGTTCAGTCAAATCTTCAGCGAGCTGGAACGTGGACTCCGCGGGCATACCCATGGCGAGATTCAACTGTGCCTGGGCCAACTCCAAATCGTTTCTGGCTCTAATGGATTCCTGTTGCCTTGCGGCAAGCCGCACCTTCGCGGTGAGCAGGTCCGACTCCACGACCAGACCTGCGTCGAATCTCGACTCGCTGCGCTCCGTTATTGCTTGCGCGGTTTTCACAGACTGTTCGGCAACATCCAGTTGCTTGCGTGCCAGTAGGACCTGGTCGTAGGCGCTGATTACGCGAAAGACGACCTCCTGATCCGTGCGGTTCAACTGTTGGACTCTGGCCTCGTTCATGTGCCTGAAGCGGTTCACTCCATGCCAACTGGCGAAGGAATCGAACAAGTTCCACGTTCCCCCAAAGCGTGTGGTGAAGTTGCCGAAGGGCGAAGGAGAGTTCAGCTGATTCAACGCGAAGTCGGCGGCTGTGAACTGCTGCTGCCGCAGTTTGCTTCCGAATACATAAACGGGGTCGTTGCCGCGCGTCACCGTTTCCGAAAAATTCAAATGCGGCATCAGGAACGAGCGCGCTTCCCGAATATCGGCAGAGGCTACTTTCACGTCCGCGATCGCAGCCTTGCGCAGAGGATTCTTCTCCATCGCGATTTGCACGGCCTCGCGCAATGTCAGAGGAACTCGCTCCGCCTGCTGTTGCGGGAAAGCGGCGCCCACAAACAACAGCACCGCTGCAGAGCCGAGAACGAGTCTGAATCGCGCTCTCACCCCTGAACTCCTGCAGCCATCAGCGGTTTCAGCCACGCGGTCTTGTCTTCAACGATCTCGAATGTAGTGTGGAAGGTCGCTGACTTCTGCACCATGGCTCCAACGGAACAATATTTTTCTTCCGAAAGCCGGATGGCCTCTTCCAGCGCGGCGACGTCGATGTCGTAGCCCGTGACCAAGTGATGAATTCGCACATCAGTGAACACCTGGGGCGGACGCTCAGCTTGATCGGCCTCAACCCGCACTTCGTAGCCCGTAACTTTCTGGTGATACTTCTGGCGCAGAACGGTGATCACATCAAACGCGGTGCATCCGGCGAGTCCGGCAGCGACCAGTTCGATCGGCTTGGGACCTGTCCCCCCAGCCGCATCATCGAGCAGAAAATCATGCCCACTCCCCGTGCGAGCTATAAACTGGCGACGTTGCGTAAGTGGCTGAGAAAGTTCAACTTTCGCGGCAATCATAAGAACCCTCCTGCGGAATCTATCGGCAAGGAACACGAATAAATGCAGAAGAGCGGATTTTGTTACAGCAAACTTTTGAGGAAAATTTTGCCTGTGGCCTGGGGCAAAGACCTGCCCTTACGACTTTGCCGCGAGGGCCGCGACGGTGCGCCTGTAGTTTTGCGTAAGCTCGCGGCGCAGCCTGTCCGTCTTTTGTCCCGCTGGAGATTCGGATGGAGACTTGCGGCACTCGGCAATCGTTGCCTCTAGACTCGCGAGGAAGACTTTGCACGGTGCACAACCGTCAAGATGCTTCTCCAGTTCTTCACAGAGAGAATCATCGAGCTGCTCGTCGAGATAGTCGGAGAGTTCAGCGAACATTGCTTTGCACCGTGCCGGTCCGGGCTGCGAGGTGGGAACGGTTTGCGACCTGGTCGCACGGCTGACCTTCGCTCGGCGCGGCTTCCAGGCCTTCATTAATTCTTTGCGGACAAATAACCGGGCGCGGTGCAGACGCACCCGAACGGTCCCGGGCCGCAGCCCGGTGATCTCGGCCACTTCGTCGTCCGTCAAGCCCTCCATATCGCGCAGCACCAGAACAATTCGGTATTGCGGAGGCAGTCTCTGAATCGCGTCGCGCAGGCGCCCGACCTCTTCACTTCGAATGGCAAACATTTCGGGATTGATGTTGTCATCGGCACTGAGTTGTTCCAGTTCCTTGCGGTCGGGCATCAACTGGTCAAGAGAGAGTTCTTCTTTGGGAGCAAACTTGCTCCGGCGACGGTTCATCAGGCAGCGATTCTTGGCCACCTTATAGAGCCATACCAGCATCGCCTTGGGACTGTCGAACTTCGGCAAGTACCCAATGGACTTAACCAGCACCTCCTGCATGGTGTCCTCAGCGTCTTGCCGCTGGCCGCAGACCCGCATGCTGAAGGAAAAGACAGTGTTTTGGAGCAGCGCCAACGCTTGCTCCAATCCCTGGTCGCCCCCTCGCTGCAAAAGCGCGACCGCTTGTTCGATTTCAGAGCGCATTTGGCTAAATGTAACACTCCATGGACGAATGTAACGTGCTGAAGTGTTCCGGCGGGAACACATCGTCATGACGGTAGAGGATGTACGATGTTGTCATGACACATAAACCCTAGAAAACAAAGCGGCGAAAGGCCCGGTCCCGGCCTGCGACTCTTGCCTGGCTGCAGGCATCGCTTGAGGATGACCTGTTGTCGCTGCCGGTTGAGGAGACGGGCACGAAGGCGCGCTGGAACCGTCCACGCAAACGAAGGATCTCGTTGCGCGACGCGTCGATACCGAAGTGGTGGACTGGTTCAAATCCAGGGGCTAGGGTTACCAGACGCGAATCAACCGCTTGCGAAAAGCGATCATAGAGGGCAAGAAGCGGACGGGGCAGAAGGTCCGCTAAGTCCTTATTCCGCAATATTTTATCCGTAAGTCCTTGCGGCTCAATATTTTGGACGCACCCAGGACACCCATCTATAGCTAAGTCGTTGAAAACAGATTATTTAGCGATAAAAACCCCAAAAAGTCGGCGGCTTCCAATCCCAAGCTAAGCCCTTATTCCACAATATTTTAGCCGCAAGTTATTGCGAATCAATATTTTGCGGGGATCCAGACCTATCAAAAGTCGACAAGTTATTGGAAACAAATATTTTACCGTAGCGGCTCCCCCGAACAATCGCGAGGGAACAATCTACCAACTGTTGCCGTATTTTCCCTTGATGTCATCCCCACGTAAGAGGAAGACCCATGAATCGTTTTGCCCTCTCCACCGTCGTGTCTCTCTTATTCCTGCTCGGTCTTTCCGGCGCGCAGACGGTTCCGGCGCTCGACAAGATCCAGTCGCAGGAGGAACTCACCAAAGCTGTTACGGCCCTCGATGCGGCTCTGTTTGATTCCTACAATAAGTGCGATCTGGAAAAGTTTGCTTCGTTCTTTGTGGATGATGTCGAGTTTTATCACGACCAGGGCGGACTCTTGGTCGGCAAAGCGGCGTTGACCGACGCCATCAAGAAAAATATCTGCGGCAAGGTGACGCGCGAATTGGTGCCGGGTACGATTAAGGTCTTTCCCATGAAGGGCTATGGCGCTCTCGAGACGGGAGTTCACCGCTTTCACCATCCGGGTCATGAAGATACCGAAGGCGTGGGCGAGGGGCAGTTCATCCATCTGTGGCAGTACAAAGACGGAGCCTGGAAGGTTACGCGGGTCATCAGTTACGACCATCACCCTGCGGGAAAATAGACGCCACTGTCTGCTATCCGCGTCAACTCTCAGAGGATCTTTGTATCCCTGGGGCAAGGTTGTACACTTCCCATTCCATGATGGCCTTCGACTTCACGCACTGGAACGGAGATCTGGTTGGACTGACGGCGTCGTTTGCGCTGGCCGCAGCGCAGAAGGTATGGCGCGAATACAGGCAGCGGCGCGGTGAAACCTGGCCCATCAGCTACGGGCACATCCATCACGTGACGGTCGACGACAAGGGACAGAAGACCAAGATCACGATCGCCTACTCCTACCGCGTCGGGAGCGAGAGTTTCGCGGGAACCCTCCAGAAAACTTTTGACGATCGCGACGAGGCGAATGCCTGGGCCGATGCACTCGACAAAAAGCAGGTGGCGGTTCGCTATGATCCAGACAAACCGTCGCGGTCGCAGTTGCCAGAGGCCGATCTGGAGCCGATCGTACGGGCAGCGGCGCCGTTTCGTCCGAGCGCGACAGACGAGGATGAATTGCGCGGCTGGAGACGCGCGCTCGTGACTGGGGGACTGCTGGCCGCGATCATTGGACTCGCCGTAACCGTGGCAATGTGGGTTGGGAACATTTTGGGTAGGAACCTGGTGGAGCCGAGCATTGCATCCAAGGTTGGGATAAGCGCCGTTGTGTTGTTCGCAGCTGCCTTTTGGGCGGGGTTTCGCAGCTGGCGACACCACCAAGGACAGGCCTCCCCGAGTTGGATGAACTACATCGGCTACGCTCTTTTCTATTATGTGGTTTTCAGTGCTGCGTTCATGCCGCATCGCGCACCGAACCCGACTCCTGGGCCCCGTGGCCGCGAGACGTATGCAAACGTCAGATTTCAGCTACTCGTGTATTTCGGCGCGCTGGAGTGGTGCTACGTGCGCTTGCAATCCCGGAAAGATGACTTACAGCGGGCCGGCCTTGCCATTCCCGAAGCGCACTAAGCGCGATATCCGTTTGTGAAAATAGTGAGGTAAGCCCTCGAATAATCCGGAGAATTCGCAAATACAGCGTAAGATGGAAGGAGATGGCCTACATATCAGAGCACCTCACCAGCCTCCGCCAGGAAATCATTGATTTGCGCAACCTGAATGCCCGCTTCGCTGAGAAGGGCGATCACACGGCGCTCGACCAGACTGCCCTGGAACTGCGAACCAACCGCCTGCGCGAGATCAAGGCCGAGTTGTCGAAGATGCTCAACCGACCGGACGATCCGAAAGTTTGGTGGGAGCGGTCGCGGCGACAGTTGACCGCGAAGAATCAACTGACGGAGTTGTAACCGCCCGCCCTTCGCGATTCGTATCAGGCGTCCCGACGGGACGCGATTCCGTTCTTCCCTGCTTACCCGGCGTTGAAACGCCGGGCTATCGTCAATGGTCCCGTACGGGACCTGAGATCTCGCGAAACTTCATTTCCAGTCTGTTACTGATTGAGTCGGGCCGCCGCCTCAGCCAAGGCGGCTTCCAATCCCTCAGGCTTGGGCGCGCCGCCTTGTGCCATGTCTTTGCTGCCGCCGCCTCGACCTCCTAGCTTGGACATCGTTTCCTTTAACAGCGCTCCCATATCGTTGGGTTGGCTTGGCGACTGCGCGAACACCAGCGATGGTTGCGGCGACGTTGTCGCGAGAAGCGCGATTGCGTTGGGAGCGAGGCGCGTTAACTTCTGGGCAAGCAACTTGATAAAAGCCAGTTCTCGATCGGCGAAGGTGCGCACTACTAATTTGCGGCCGTTAGCCTCAGAGGTTTCGGCCAGCAGCGCGGCGGCTTGGGCTGCGGCGAGTTCTTCCTGCGATTGCTCGCGCTGCTTGCGAAGCGACTTGATTTCGTCCAGTGATTTGCGGGCTTGCAGCGGGACGTCGTAGATGTGGGCGGAGAAGAGTGCGGCGGTTTCGGTGAGCGTGGTGAAATCGCGGCGGGCGGTCGCGACGGCGCGCTGCCCCGCGACGAATTCGATGCGGTATCCCGGGCGGACTTTCTCCACCTTTCGAAGTAAGACGGATGCGATCTGTCCGGTCTGCGCGACATGCGTGCCGCCGCAAGCGCACAGGTCGAAATCGCGGATGTCGATGAGGCGCAGTTCGTCGTGTTCGGCGGGAGGAAGTTTGCGCAGGCCCAGCTTCCCTGCTTCCTCTCGCGTCACGAAGCGGACGTCCACCGCGCGGTTCTCAAGGATGATTTCATTCGCCAGCCGTTCAGCAGATTCGATTTGTTCTTTGGTCAGAGCAGGAGTGTCGAGATCGATCGAGCAGTAGTCATCGGCCATGTGGAACGAAACCGTCGGCAGGTTGTAAAGGCGGACGAAGGCGGCTGAGAGCACGTGCTGTCCGGAGTGCTGCTGCATGTGGTCGCGGCGGCGGGTAGTGTCGATCTGGCCGCGGACGCGGGTCCCGGGCTTTAAGTCTTTCACCGGAACTTCGAGGTAGTGGACGACGCGTCCGTTTTCGGCGTCAGCAACTTCCGTGACTTTGAGCTTGGTGTCGGCGGCGGTGATCGTGCCGGTGTCGAAGATCTGGCCGCCGCTGGTGGGATAGAACGCGGTGCGGTCGAGCACGAGTGCTGGACGCGGGCTTTCGACGACTTCGCTCACTTCCGCGTCGAAGTCGTAGAGGAAGGAGTCGTGATAGTAGAGACGGTCGGTCATGGGGATAGGTTTTTATTTAACCATAGAGGGCACAAGAAAAAGCGTAACCGCGAAGGGCGCTAAGGGAAAGCAAAGTTCGCTAAGAAAATCTCGCAGACTGGTTCATCTTACGTTGCACGCTCCACGCGTTCAGTACGGTCCGATAATGCCGCCGATTTGGCGGGCGGCGGGCTTCGCCGACGGAGCAGGCGAGTCACCCGCCCCCACAGGTTTATCCAAGACATCGAGGTACTTCAGGCCGCTACCAGTGTTAAACAGGACTACCGTGTCTTCGGGGCGGAAGAATCCGTTGGCGCGGAGTTTGCGGTAGGCGACCAGGCAGGCGGCGCCTTCGGGGGCGGCGAAGATGCCTTCAACTTTGGACCAGTGGCGCGTGGCGTCGACGATCTCGTCGTCGGTCGCTGCGATCGCGGTGCCTTTGCTCTTCATTAATATGTCGAGGATCAGGTAGTCGCCATAGGGCTTAGGGACGCGCAGGCCCGATGCGAGTGTCGCGGCGTTCGGCCACATTTCGGCGGTGGGACAACGTTCATCCCATGCTTTAACTACGGGCGCGCAACCCGTAGATTGCACGCAGACCATTTTCGGTCGCTCAGGTCCGATCCAGCCCAGGGCTTCCATTTCATCGAAGGCCTTCCACATGCCGAGCAGGCCGACTCCGCCGCCTGTTGGATAGATGATGCCTTGCGGGATTCTCCAGCCGAGTTGTTCGGCGACTTCGTAGCCCATGGTTTTCTTGCCTTCGACGCGATAGGGCTCTTTGGTCGTCGAGACGTCGAACCATTTGTCTTTTTCCCAGGTCGATTCCTTTTTCAGATCGGCAACTTTGCGAGCGCAGTCGCTGATGAGTCCATCGATGAGCGTGACATGCGCGCCGTAGTAATCACACTCGATGCGGTTGGCCATGGGAACGTCTTTGGGCATGAAGATGTGGGCTTCAAGACCTGCAGCAGCAGCATAGGCCGCAAGTGCGCCGGCGGCATTTCCAGCGGAGGGGATTGCCAGCTTCTTCAAGCTGAAATGTTTTGCCATGGTGACGCAGGCGGAGAGTCCGCGGGCTTTGAACGAACCGGTGGGATTGAGGCCTTCGTCTTTGATGTAGACGTTGGGAAACTCGCGACTCGAGAGCATGGGCGTGAAGCCTTCCCCGAGAGATACGGGATCGGCTTCGGGAAGGATCGCGTCATAGCGCCACATCGTAGGAGCGCGTCCGGCGAGTCGCGCGGAAGAGAAGCTGCGCTTGATGTTGGCAAGATCGTAGCGAGCATAGAGAACGCCGGCGTCTTTGGGGCAAACGGATTGCGGACGGTCGGCGGGATAGTGTTCCCGGCATCGAGTGCATTCGAGGTGTGTAAGCATGCCGAGGTGAGTTTAACATCGGCGTCCGGCTCTCGGCTGCCGGCCGCCGGACTTTGAGTTCGCGCCTTGATTATCGTTGTTCTGTGTGCTCAGGCGCGTGAGTGGCTTTGGCAGGGGCCGGTTCGTCTTTCGCAGCCATCGCAGATTTGAAGCCGCGGATGCTTTCGCCCAGGCCCTTGCCTAGTTCCGGTAGCTTCTTCGGTCCGAAGATTAAAAGTGCGATGCCGGCGATGATGATGAGATGCGTGGGTTGAAACAGGCCTTCGAACATGAATTGCTCCTGAGACTTTTTGCGCTCGTTGTGTTCGTTACTGCTGATGGGATTGGCGCGGACTTGTTTCGTCCGCGCCATCTCCGACGCCAGCTTCCCTCTGGCCGGCGATGACAACACCGTGGGAATCAGCGCTTGTCGGTTAGTGATCGCCGTTGCGCTGGGCCTTGTCGGCGTCGCTGGCCAGGTCCTGCAGAAGCTGCATGAACTGGTTCGATTGGCCGATGAAGAGGCCGTCGGCAGTCAACGCGTTCACGGCTCCCATGGCCGCGCCCTTGGTCTCCGTGGGACGAATGATCGAGACCGGAGGAAATTGGCGACTGAGGAATACCGTGGGCTCGGGCATGATCAGGTTCGTCTGGAAGTTCTCGCCGCCAAACGGAGGAGAATTCAGATCGGGGAACGTGACCGAGACGCCGGTAACGGGGTCGATGATGTTTGCAGCGGGAACCACGTTGCCAGCCTTGTCCTGCCAGGTCTGGAAGTGGCAGATTTCCGTTCCGCCGATGCTGAGGAGAATGCGCAGGACCTCGACGTTACTCGCTCTCTGCGCCAAACTCGGATAGAGACTGCTGCCGCCCTGCTCGATCCATGCGAAGTGAAAACCTGCGGTGTTGGCGACGGCCTGCAGGAAATCAGAGTTGCTGACGTCCGCATCGGTCCGTGGAATCGCCGCGTGCTGGCCGACGGCGAGCGTCGGAATCGCATTGCGGAATGTATCGCCAAAGTCTGGGTTGGCATTGCGACTGCGATAGCGCGTCCACCAATCAGTGTGAACGGTGAGTTGCGTGAGGTTGGTGATGCGGCCGAAGGTCTTGTTCGATCCTGTCGCCTGGCTCGCGGGAAGAGTGCGGAAAGCATCGAGGCTGATGGTCGCGGCGCCCTTGGATGCGAGGTAAGCGTTAAGAAAAACTTCGTGACTGAGTTCGTCTTCGGTGTTGTCGGAGATGTATTGATCCATGTCGCCGTCGAGTTGCTTGACGTCGTTGGTGTAGTCGGTATTTCCTCCGGTGACCTGCGAGGGATAGCCCGGGATCAACTTCGCGGCCAACTTTGAGACTTCGCCATCCTGGATGCCAGCGAGTTCGTTGTACTGCAGCCAGATGTCGCTCTCGATAATTTCGGCAGCGGCGACAAAGCGGAGAATGGCAGCATCGCCTTTTCTGATGGATCCGCCGCCTTGTTCAGCGGCGGCGCCGACACGTAGCAGAGGTGCGGCCGAGAGCGCTGCGCCTGCGACGCCGAGGCCCTTCAGAAAGGAACGGCGTTGGATGTTGCTGGAGGGTTGAGAATTGGCTTCGGGATTGCCGGATGGCTGAGCTGTATCGGGTGTTAGCGCGTTGGAAGACAACTTTTCCTTGCTCATGACGTTCACACTCCACAGAATTTTGTTGCGATGACGTTGCAGCTCGAGGCAGGGACTTCGAAATCAACGTGAAGGCAGAATAGAGTGACGAGATGGTGGCAATGTCACGAATTCGTTAGATGGTTGTCAAAGGCTGGTCTCGGACAGTTCTCGGTTCTCAGTTCTCAGATTCGCAGAGGAGACCCGCAGAGGAGACAGCGAAACACAGAGGGAATGTTTCACGTGTTTTTCAGGCGGGTTGGGTTAGTATCATGTGTCGTTAAATTTGCGAGGAGAACCAAGAGGATGAAAAAGTTTCTCATCGGTTTGATCCTGGGGTTAGTTGCGGTCCCATTGGCGGTCTATTTCTATTTTTCTACGGGTAATGCTCCGGTGGCCACATCGGCTGAGCCGATGCCGTTTGAGACGATGCTGGCAAAAAAGGCTCTGCACGCGCGCTTGGACAAAGAGATGCCGAAGGCGGCGCCGCCCGTCCCTGCCGACGAAGGAACTTACATGGCGGGCGCGGCAATCTATAAGGATCACTGCGCGGTATGTCATGGATTGCCGGGACAGGATCAGACGGCGATCGCGAAGGGAATGTTTCCGAAGCCTCCGAAGCTAATGGATGGCAAGGGAGTGACGGATGACCCGGCGGGTGAGACCTACTGGAAGGTAGCGGGCGGGATTCGCATGACCGGGATGCCCGGGTTTGAGAAGACGCTCACGACGACACAGATGTGGCAGGTCAGTGTGTTGATGGCCAACGCGGACAAAGCGCCGAAAGCCGTGATGGATAGCTTGACCGCGACGATGCCGGCTCCACTGCCGGCATCGGTGAGTTCGCCGATGAAGAAGTAGCGGAATTGCGGTGGCTGCAGCGTTTTAAGGGCCCGGCGTTTGAGCGCCGGGCTTTTTCGTGGGCACGATGGGCGGGTTTCTGGTAGCACTTTGGTTCTCTGAATTTGTCCCGGCCTGCGTGCTATAGTGCGATTTCACCATGGGATCTTTCCTGCTTTTTGCATTTTCGTGGTGGGGCATTGCGCTGCGGATCGTGGCCATCATCCACTTCATCCAGCGGCGGCCAAACTTCTTTTGGATATGGGTGATCCTGGCCCACCCGATTGGAGCGCTGATTTACATCGTGGTCGAGGTCATCCCCGACGCGGGGTTGCTGCGGACTTCATTTCAGGTGTTTCCGCGACGCAGGCGGATCCACGAGCTGGAGCGTACGATCCTCGACAATCCGTCGGCGGGAAACTACGAAGAACTGGGATTGCTCTATCTGGATGACGGCAAGTTCGCCAAAGCGCGGGAGTGCTACGACAAAGCGATTTCATCGCGAACCGATCATGCGGATCCCTTCTACCGGCGGGGCGTGGCCGAGATCGAACTGGGAGACTTCACGGCAGCGGTGCCCGATCTGGAGCGGGCGGTGAGTGAAGATCCAGATTACGATTTTCACCGCGGCAAGGGACTGCTGGCCTGGGCCTATGCGCAAACCGGGCAGACCGAAAAGGCAGACGCGATGTTTCGCGAGGCGACGCGGATCTCGACGATCTCGGAAACGTATTACCACTATGCACTGTTCTTGCAGGCGCAGGGTCGCGGCGCCGAGGCGCGCGAGTGGGCGAAGAAGATTTTGGATAAGAAGCCTACGATGCCGCGCTATTTGCGGCGGCGGGAGCGGCCGTGGTTCCGCAAGGCTAGCGGGCTGTTGGGGCGGTTGCCAGCGTAAGGTTTCTGACGTCCCTCCGGGACGTGAGTGAATGGTGCAAACCGTACCCGCCAGTAGAACTGGCTGGCTATTTTCAGTGCTCCCTCCGGGAGGGGCGCCACGTGCGATGGTAAAATTACACGTGACGAATTCCAAGCCTCCCATCCGGCTGCTGGCGACCGACATCGACGGCACGCTGCTCAATCCACAATTTCATGTTTCAGACGGCGACCTGGCGGCGCTGCGGCGGGCCCATGCGGCGGGGATGGAGATCGTTCTCGTCACGGGGCGGCGGCATACGTTTGCCATGCCGATCGCGGAGCAACTGGGGTTCGATCTGTGGCTGATCAGCTCGAATGGTGCGGTGACGCGGTCACTGGCTGGGGAGACTTTTCATCGCGATATGATGCCGGCAGAAACTTGCCGGCGCTTGTGTGGCGCGATGCAAGAATTTCGCGGGCACACCGTTCTGACATTTGATAAAGAGACGAAGGGCGCGATCGTGCTGGAACGGCTCGATGAACTCGGGGCGAGCATCCGGCGCTGGCTGGAAAAGAATATGCAGTACATCGAGTTCATCGTGCCGATCGAAGAGGCGTTGGTGACGAATCCGGTGCAGGCCATGTTTTGCGGAACGATGGCGCGAATGCGTGATGCTCTAAAGGCGCTCGACGGCGCGGGTATGGATGGGACCGTGACGGTGCTGCGGACGGAGTATCCGGCGCGGGATCTGTCGATGATTGACGTGCTGAATGCTGGGTGTTCGAAAGGGCATGCGCTCGAGCGGTGGGCGACGCATCGGGGATACGCGCGCGAAGAGGTCATGGCCGTCGGTGACAATCACAATGACGTGGAGATGCTTGAGTTTGCCGGGCATCCAGTTATCATGGGGAATGCGTGCGAGGAGTTGCTGGGGCGCGGGTGGACGGTGACGCGCGGCAATGACGCTTGCGGTGTGGCGGCAGCGGTGGAGTTGGCGCTGGGTGAAGCCGTCGTTGGTCGGTACTGATTGGTCGTTTGCGATTCGGATGAGATTCTGGGGTTCATTTCGTGCGGCTGGGATCATCGCGATACTCGCGGTGGCGGCGCTTCCCTGCTTTGCCGGGGAAGTTGCTGTGCTGAAAAACGGGTTTTCCATCCGGCATGAGCGACGGGAGATTGTGGGCGACGTTACGCGCCTGTATACCTCCGCGGACGGATCGAGTTTCGTGGATGTGCCTACGGCGGAGATCGAACATTTTGAGGCGGCACCCGAAGTGCCGGCTTCCGGCTCTCGGCTTCCGGCGTCCGGAATCTCACCCTTCGCAAAAAACGCGAAGGATGGGACACTCAATGGGTCTTCGTTCGCACGAACACCGTCTGGTTCGGCGCTTGGATTTCCTGCGCGGCCTCAGGTGGATTTGAATGATGTGGTCAACACGGCGAGCGGGCGATATCGGCTCGATCCGGATTTGGTCAACAGCGTGATCAAGGCGGAGAGTGGATTCAATGTGCGAGCGGTGTCGCCGAAGGGCGCACAAGGTCTGATGCAGTTGATGCCGGGGACCGCGTCACAACTGGGTGTGCCGAATGCGTTTGATCCGCAGGCCAACGTCGAAGGTGGAACGAAGTATCTCCGGGAACTGCTCGATCGCTATAACTTTGATCTGGTGAAGGCACTGGCCGCCTACAATGCGGGACCGCAGCGGGTGGAGCAGTTTGGGGGTGTGCCTCCTTATTATGAGACGCGCGCGTATGTGGCGCGAATCGTGCGGGATTTTAATAAGAAGAAAGTGGCGCAGCAGAAGGCGGCGGCTTCGACTGCAAAAACGGCTAGCGTAAAGAAGACCGGTACAAAGACGACGACCGCGAGCAAGCCTAAGAGTTCGAGTCCGGTGGTTCAGGCGAAATCGAATTCCGCACAATCCAGCAACTAGTGCAGCGTAAGTCGCTTCCGGCATCAGCCTGCGCCTGACACTGTTAGCTCTTGTGTTTGACCCCTTTGGCTAGGTCATTTACCTTGGAACTGCCGGTTCCCGCTTCGCGTTGCCGGGGCCGCGGCGCGAGTTTTCCCCCATTCATGGACAAAAAACGAATCCTGGCCAGCGTGGTTGTGTTCCTCATCCTGGCAATTCTGGTTTACGTTCAGTTTCGCGAGTGGCGAGCTTTCGACTGGGGCGTGTTTCGCGATCTTAGCCGACAGATCCGTTGGCTCCACGTGGTTCACGCAGTTGCTTGGATCTATTTCGGCTATGTGTTGCGCGCCATCCGGTGGAAGATTTTTTTGCTACCCGTTCGACCGAAAGCGTCGTATCGGGGGCTGATAGCTCCTACAATTATCGGATTCACCGGCTTGGCCTTGCTTGGGCGCCCCGGCGAACTCATTCGCCCTTATCTGATTTCCAAGCGAGAGAATCTTCCGTTCTCCTCACAGATGGGGGTTTGGGCAGTTGAGAGAATATTCGACTTTGGGGCCTTTACCGTTTTGATGGTACTAGCCATCTTCTTCCTTCCTTCCGCGATGCAGTCCATTCCACACCCTGAGTACTACCATGAGTTTCGGATCGGTGGCATTTTGCTACTGTGCGCTGTGTTGGGCCTTGTTGGCAGTGCTGTACTCGTCGGCCAAAATGGAGAGGCAATCGCAGCTTGGGTAGAGAAGCGATTTGGACATCTGGCTGCCAACCTGGGCCAACGCATAGCGGAGAGAGTCCGCGAATTCGGCGCGGGATTACGCATCGTTCACGGCCCAGTATCTCTGACTTTGTCAATTGTTGTTTCAATTGCAATGTGGTTCGTCATCGCAGTTGCCTATCAGGAGGTTACGCATTCGTACGGAACCGCCGCACTCGACATCACGCGTCCCCAGATATTGCTTCTGATGGGCGCAAGCATTTTTGGATCTATGCTTCAGTTGCCCGGTATCGGTGGCGGCTCGCAGGTAGCCACGATAGCAGCGCTCACCAGAATCTTTGATGTACCTCCGGAGATGGCGGCGAGTTGCGGGATTCTGCTGTGGCTGGTGACATTTGCGGCGGTGGTGCCGCTGGGATTGATGCTCGCGCATCACGAGAGGCTGTCACTGCGGAAGTTGTCGGTGGAGAGCCATCGGGCGGAGGGAGAGGAGTCGGGGGATCCGCCAGCCTCGAAATGATTGTGACGCTAGCAAACAGCAGGTTCCTCCTTCTTCGCTTCGCTCAGTCGTCGGAATGGCAAGCGTTAAATTTTCGCACCGCGGTCGGAATGACAAGCCTTTAATTTGTGGCGCGATTAGAGTAACAACGGTATCTGCGATCACTGCATTACTCCCCGGTGCCAGAACTAGAATGTAGGCCACTCCGGGAGGTCGCTATGACCGGAACTATGGTTTCGCTTGCATTGAACGATGAGGAGAGAGACCTCATCCAGGAACTACTCGAAGAGCGGCATCGCTCGCTGCTGATAGAAATCGCTCACACGGATCACTATCATTTCAAGGTGGTGCTGCGGAAGAAAGCTGAGCTGGTGGAGTTGGTATTGAACCGGTTCCTGGTGCACGCATAGAGGAACGAAGCAGAAAAACAGGAGGTTCCTCCTTCTTCGCTTCGCTCAGGTGTCGGAATGACAAACTCCTGAATTGATTACTCAGTGACTACGGCCTTCACGAGATTTCGGGGATGATCCACGTCGTATCCCTTGTTCACGGCCACGTGATACGCGAATAGTTGCAGAGGAATCACTTCGACAATCGGCAACAGCAACTCGGGTGCTGCGGGCACGTAGAAGACGTGACTCGCGATCGCTGAGACTTCTTCGTCACCCTCGGTAGCGACGGCCACGAGCGGACCGCGGCGGGATTTCACTTCTTTCATGAGTTCCAACGTGCGGCGGTAGCGCAGGACGGAGTCAGGATCGGCGTGATCGCAGGTGGCGAGCACAACTACCGGAAGTTTTTCGTCCACGATCGCGATAGGGCCGTGTTTGAGTTCGCCCGCGGGATAGCCTTCGGCGTGGGCGTAGGAAATTTCCTTGAGCTTGAGCGCGCCCTCGCGGGCGATGGCGTAGTGAACGCCGCGTCCGAGGTAGAGGAATTTTTCGGCTTTGAAGTGCACGCCGCCGAACTCTTCGGCGAGAGTGTCCCAAGTGCGAAGGTTTTTTTCGATCGCTTCGGGCAGGCGATTCAGGCGCTGCAGGTAGGAGCGCGTGACTTCTGAGGTCATGCGTCCGCGTTTACGGGCAAGAAACAAGGCCATCAAATAAAGGATGGTGAGTTGGGTGGTAAAACTCTTGGTCGCCGGGATGGAAAGCTCGGGACCAGCGCCGGAAATCAGCGCCGCGCCTGCTTCACGAACGATTGTGGTCGCATCAACGTTGGAGATAGCGATGGTCTTCACCCCGCGGGTGAGAGCTTCGCGCTGCGCGGCGATGGTGTCGGCAGTTTCGCCGGATTGCGTGATCACCATGACGATAGGATCCACGGCGGCGTGGGTCGAGCGATAGCAGTATTCGCTGGCGTATTCGACGTCAACCGCGACACCCGAGAGATCTTCGATCATGATTTCGCCCGCGAGGCCGGCGTGGCGACTCGATCCGCTGGCGGCGATAATCAGTTTTTCGAAGGTGAGAAGCGCGCTTTCGATCGCGTCGAGTTCGCCGGGGAAAATGATGTCATTCTTCAGGTGCTTGGCGACAGTCTTGGCGATGGCCGCGGGCTGCTCGTAGATTTCGCGGCGCATGAGGTGGGAATGCTGTGGCTTGGCCGCGGACTTCTTTTTGTTCGTCGGAGTCATGGGAATGGGCAGATTAAATCATTTTCACAGTAGCGAGCAAACAGCGACTCTCGATTGTTGCAAAAGATCTTAACCGCCAAGAACGCTAAGGACGGGCTAAGTTCGCTAAGAACAACTGTTGCCTGAGCTAGGCCTTTGCTCCTTCGAAGTGCGCTTCGATTTCTTCGAGCGTTTTGCCTTTCGTTTCGGGCAGGAACCAGGTTGCCGTGACGAAGTAGATCACCGTGCACGCGGCGAATCCGAAGAACATGGTTGAGTAGCCGTACTTTCCGACAGTCGGTAAGAAGACGCCCGCAATCATCGTCGCGACGGCTTGGTTAATGAGTAGAGCAATGCTCATGCCGTTGGAGCGGATGCGGGTCGGCATCAACTCGGAGAGAGCCAGCCAGACACACACGCCGGGGCCTATCGCAAAAAACGCCATGAACACGAACAGCGTTGTTGCAACGAGCCACCCGTTGCTGCTGCTCGGAACCGGGTTAATGAGAGCATTTTCGATTTTCAGAGGGGCTTCGCGAGCGGCGCGAAGGTTGCCGAATGGGTTGGCAAAAAAAGCGACGACTCTGCTTTCGGGAACGCAACTGTCGCGAGTAATTTCGATCGGCTTGGCAAGGAGATCATCAGAACGTACAGCCTGGCTCGCGGCGCGGAAATCGCCATAAGAATAGATGACGACCAGAGTCGTGGGTTGTGCCGCATTGGCAGCTCTGCCGGATGGGGTCAGGAGTTTGGCTGCGAGGTCCTGGTTGTACAGCAAGCTAAGTCTCTGGTCTCCTGAGACCATGGATTGCACTTCCGCTTTCGAATCCACGCGCTGCTTTTCTGTCCCGCGGAACAGCATGCCAGTGCAAATGACCGACACGATGATCCCAGCAGTGCCTAGGGTAAGCAGAAATTTGCGACCCTTGCGATCTACTAACATGACGCCGCCGAAGGTCACGAGGAAGTTCACAAGGGTGAAGACAACGTATCCCCAATGGGCTGCGATGTCGGAAAGCCCGCTTTGCAGCAGAATGTTCGTGTTGTAGGCAATAATCGAGTTGATGCCCGTGGCCTGATTGCAAGCCAGAATAATACAGGCCAGCACGAACGGGATCACGTATTTGCGGCGCAGCAGCGAGTCGCCGGTCTTGACAGCGGACGTGGCCTTGGACCTTTCGGCGGTCAGCACGTCCTGCATTTCTTTGAGTTCGACGTCGGCCTGAGCGGTTGTGCGCGAGCGAAGAAGGGCCGCATAGGCAGCTTCTTTTTTGCCGCGGCGTAGAAGCCACCGAGGGGACTCCGCCAGCATAAGGCTACCGATCACGAACAAGACGCCTGGGGGCAGAGAAACCCAGAAGATACCGCGCCAGGCGGAATCTTCGAAGTTGAACAGCGCATCAGAATTCCCAAGCTTAACCACGTGTTCGAGACGGACACTGAACAGTAGGGCGACTAATGCGGCAACAGCGATTCCTCCCGTGAGCAGCCATTGGAAAACTCCTGTTCCCTTTCCACGGCTTGCTGCTGTCAGACACTCTGCGAGGTACAGTGGCACGACGACGCCGATCAAACCCGCGCTGACGCCTTGTAGCAGGCGGCCCAAAACCAGAAGATCGTAACCGTGGGACAGAGCAATAATTGGAATGCTGAGAACGAAAGCGACACCGCTCAGCGTCATAAGATATTTTCGACCAATCCAGTCGGCCAGGAGGCCAGCGAACAGGGTCGAAATGACGCTGCCCAGCAATACTGCGGCGACTACGCTAGACAACTGGGCACGAGTCAAATGCGAGGTCGCTTCGAGATAAGGCAAGGCGCCCGCAATGATGCCGACGTCGACCCCGTAAAGCAGGCCGCCCAAGCCGGCGACCACCAGGAGAAAGCGGTTATAGAAGGATTTCTTGTCGTCGAGCGAGGCAGCGCCGGTTGCGATCTCAGCGGTCATAGATTGGTTTTTACCTGGATTCGTAGTGCCCGAATTCGCTACAGCCTGATACGTTGGAACGCATGATTGTAGCCCACCAGTGCAGCGTTCGGACGGTCTTTAGGCGGTAAAGTTGCAGATTCTTTCATATTGACAGT
>Ga0207664_10000274_pt1 | contig 38961 bp, 56 predicted proteins | sample LARL83metaG_FD_184349 | JGI IMG/M metagenome (GOLD analysis project Ga0207664, IMG submission 184349) | Corn, switchgrass and miscanthus rhizosphere microbial communities from Kellogg Biological Station, Michigan, USA - LAR L8-3 metaG... | ecosystem: Host-associated > Plants > Roots >... | reverse complement strand
CGGTATGCAACGGCGTTTTTCGATGTATGGGCTCGTCAGCAATGGCACGACCGCCGGCACGCTGCAACTTTGGGTCAAGGTCGGCACGACGAAAGTTTTTACGCATGCGTTCACAACGCCCACGACTGCCGCAACGAACAAGGGCGTTTTCGTCGCCTTCGAGTGGTGCTTTCGCACGATCGGCGCATCCGGGACGCTGCAGGTGTCCGGAACGCTGTTTACGAATGACACGCCGGCGGTAACGCTCACGCCCGATTCGCTCGTGACGCCCGCGACGATTGATACGACGGCTGCGCAGACGTTCACATTCGGTTTTAACTGGGTGGCGGCGAATGCATCGAACTCAGTCACCGCAAAGTCAGCTTCTCTCGTGGGGGTCGCGTAATGGCAACGACAAACATGACTGAATTTCGCTGTGTGATCTGGCGCGATCCGGTCACCAATCGCGAGGTCAAGCGCGAGTTTCAGTCGCGCACGCAAGTGGCAACGGTTACGGCCGGCATCGGCTCGTTGCTGACCCTAAGCGCCCTGAATGGATTCGGCGCATGGACACCTTTCCCGATCGTTGAAACGACCGCCTCCACCGACACCAACCCGGCGTAAATCATGGCAACCAAATACAAAGAACTGGTGAAGGCGGCAACGCTCACAGCGACGGCTACAAGCCTCTACACGGCTCCGGCGCTCACGTCTGCGTCAATCCATGCCGCGAGCGTCAATAACCCGACAGGCGCGGCCGTGCAGGTAAATTTCTACAAGGGCGCGGTCGGCAACGCGACCACTCGCATCGCGGGGAAAAACGTCTTGGCGAATGCAACGGCGCAATTCCCCGAGCTCGTGAACCACAAGCTCGAACCTGGCACACAGATTTGGGCCGATGGCCTCGCGTGCAACGTCAATGTTTCGGGCGTCGAGTACGTACCGGAATGAGCGCCGATCTCGCCTTTGTGACGCGTGTGATGCGCGACCCGCGCGTGTGGCGCTCGGTGGCCGAGGATGGGCTTGATCCGCTTACGTTCAATGCTGACGCCAATGCGCACTACTTCCAGCATGGCGAACAAGGATTCCTGATGTTTCGGCAGATCAGCACGTGCATGTTCGAGATCCACATTGCGATGCTCAAGGGCGCGCGCGGAGTAGATCAGTTCGTTGAGGACACGATGCAACAAATGCACGAGCTCGGTGCCCGCAAGTTCCTGGCAACGCTGCCGGAATGGAATCGGGCAGGAATCGCTATCGCTGAGCGCAGCGGGTTCAAACACGAAGGCCGGGTGGCGGACGCCTACATGCGGCAAGGGAAATTGCACGCAATGGTGCTAATGGGGAAAACATTATGAGTTTCATCACAAAGCCGCTCGGCAATATCGTTGGCAGCATTACGGGCCAAACACAGGCCGATGCTGCGCAATCGGCCGGCCAGCAACAACAGGCCGGTGCAGCTTCTGCAAACCAGATTCTTGAAAACCAGTTCAACCAGACGAGAACTGATCTTCAGCCATACGCAAGCTGGGGTGCGAACACAGTTCCTCAGGTGGCTGACGCGCTAACCGATCCCGCATTGCACTCGAATTTCAGTTATGCGGATTTCACGGCGCCCACAGCTGCCGAAGCTGCCGCAACACCGGGCTATCAATTCACGCTCGATCAAGGGCTCAAAGCGAACCAGAACAGCGCATCGGCTCGCGGACTTGGATCGTCGGGTGCTGCTCTTAAGGGTGCTTCGACGTTCGCCACGGGACTCGCTGACAGCACGTACGGCGACACGTACAACCGCGCGCTTCAGGGTTACACGACAAACAGAAATAACGCGCTCAGCAATTTCACAACGAATTATGGCGTCGCAAACGACAACGTGAACCGATTGCTTGGAATCGTGAATGTCGGGGAAAACGCTGCAGCAAGGACAGGTGCCCTTGGCGCTCAAACCGCATCGAGCATTGCGAACAACACCACGTCTGCGGCAGCGGCAGGAGCGGCTGGAACGGTGGGTGCCGCTAATGCGTACGGAAAAGCAACTAATAATTTGATCAACCTTGCAACACTTTACGGGTCGTGATCTCATGGCATTAGATCCCAATATAAGCCTTCAATCGCAAGTCCCGGATATTAATCCGTTGGCATCTCTTGCGCAGATTCAAACGTATAAAAACGCGCAAGCCCAAAACCAACTGATTAACCTCGGCATTCAGGACAAGCAACGCGAGGTCGGTCAAAACAAGGCGCTTAGCGATGCGTATGCGGGCAATCTTTCGCCCGATGGATCGATAAATCAGCAAGGCATTCTGAACTCTCTCGCGGGGTCAGGGTACGGCTCAGCAATTCCAGGAGTTACAAAACAATTCGCCGATGCACAAAAGGCCAAGATCGATGCGCAGAAGTCGCAAATCGAGAACGGCATTGCGCATTTGAACGCTGTGGGGCAGGTGCTCGGCGGCGTCAATGACCAGGCCAGCTATGACGCGGCAAAAGCCACTTCCGCCAAACAATTCGGTCCTGACTCGATCGCCGATTGGCCGCAGCAATATGATCCGAACATCGTTCAGCAGCATCTTGCTCAGACGCTGAACTACAAGGATCAGCTCGCGGAGCAACATGCGAAAATCGCCGATCAAGTGGGGCTCGGTAACCAAGCAGAGACCGGCCGCCATAATCTCGCGACGGAAGACAACACCGTGCGCGGCCAGAATCTTACGGCTGCGACCGAAACACGCGGTCAGAACCTTCGTGCGCAGGATTACGACCCGAAGACGGGCGCTGTAATCAACAAGCTCACCGGCCAATCCACAACGGTGACCGGGCCGGACGGTCAGCCTCTTCAACAGCCTTCCGCCAATCTCACCGAGACGCAAGGGGCGGCCACGGCGTTCGGCGCGCGAGCTCAAGACTCGCAACGCATCCTGCAGCAGCTCGAACAAAGCGGCGTCAACAACGGCGGCCGCATCCAGCAAGCCGTTTCCGGCATTCCGCTTGTTGGCGGCGCTCTCGGCTCTGCTGTCAACGCGCTTGGCGTCAATTCCGATGCGCAACAAAGCTATCAGCAGGCAAAGCAGAATTTCATTAGCGCGAACCTGCGCAAGGAATCAGGCGCGGCAATCTCACCGGAAGAGTTCAAGTCCGAAGAGGTGAAGTATTTCCCGCAGCCTGGCGACAGCCCCGACACCATCGCGCAGAAGTCGCGTGCTCGTGATCTGGCTATTGAAGGCCTGCGGGCTCAAGCAGGACCGGGGGCGAACCTTATCCCGGGGATCATCAACCGCGCAGATCAGACGGCCGGCACGCAGCAACAAGGAGCGGTTCAGCAGCAGCCCGCACAACAGAAGCAGCCAACGTCGCAAATCACACCAGACCTCGCGCGCGCTGAGTTGCTTCGTCGTGCTCAGTCCAATCCCGCGCTCGCCGCGCGCTTGCAAGCGATGGGGCATTAATGGCCGATCTCAGCTCACTCTCTGACGACGCGCTGCTTTCGGCGCTTGGTCCCGCGCCGCAAGCAGTCCATACGCCGGCCGCGTTCATTGCGCAGCACCAAGGCACGGCGGCAGCAGCCGGGCAGCAGCTTGGCGTCGATCCGAATCTCTTGCTCGCGCAGTGGGGCTTGGAAAGCGGATGGGGCAAGTCCACCGTTCCCGGCACAAACAACCTCGGCAACATCAAGGATTTTTCCGGCGGTGGCGTCGCAGCGCGCGACAACATGACAGGCACGACGGACAACTATCGCCAGTACGCTACGCCCGACGCATTCGCGCAGGACCAGGCATCGCTCTTGACACGCAAATATCCGGGCGTGGTCGGCGCAGGTTCGGACGTGAGCAAATTTGCATCTGGACTGAAAGGCTATGCAGAAGATCCGCAGTATCCCCAAAAGCTCGCCGCAGTGGTCCAGACCGTGCAGCGCAACCAGCCACAAAAGCAGCAACCCGGGATGCTTGCGCGTGTCGGCGACGCAGTTGCGAGCGCGATTTCAGGCACGGCCAACGCCGCAACGCCGCACGACTTGTCCGGCATCAGCGACGAAGACCTTCTGGCGGCTTTGAATTCGCGTCAGCAGCCCGCACAACCGGCCAGTAATACGCCGCCGATACTCGATCAGGTCGGGCATCAGCTCGGGCTTACGGCGCGCGCTGTTGGTCATGGCGTGGCCGATGCGGTTGGGCTGGTCGCGAATCCCTTGAACGCTACCGTCAATGTCATTGGCAACGCTCTGGGATTCGACCCGCACCTACAAGACGCTGACACGCTGATCAAACGCGGTGTAGATGCGATCACGCCTGACCCACGCAACAAGACGGAAGCCGTCGTGAACGATATTTCCAGCGCTGTCGCCAATCCGGTAAATGCGCTCGGCGGTGGCATCGTGAACGGCGCCAAGACGGTAGGCGGTACGATCCTACGCGGCGCTGTCGCTGGTGGCGCCACAGCAGGCATGCAGCCGCTTCATGGCAATGACACGCTCGGTACCGAAGCCGGGCGGATCGGTGCTGGTGCAATCGGCGGCGCTGCTGGCGCTGGCGTCGGGGCGGTCGCAAGTAAAGGCGTCGATGCGCTTCTCAATGGCGCGAATGCGATTGTCAACGCGGTCAAATCGGCGTTGCCTTCCACGCAAGCAGCGTCTCGCGTCAGTGCTGACGATGTGCTGCAGCAAGCCGCGCAGCAGGCAGGAATAGACCTTTCCGCAATCCCGCAATCGATCCTAAACACGGCGCGCGGGCAGGTCTCCGATGCGCTTGCATCCAACAAGACGCTGGACGCCGCCGCGCTGCTGCGTCGCTCGGAAGGTCAGGCAGTACTCGGCAACGATGCCGGCCTCACACTCGGCCAAGCCACGCGCGACCCGATGCAGTTCGCACGCGAGCGCAACCTGCGAGGCGTCGAGGGCGCAGGCGCGCCGCTGACCGATCGTTTCGCCGACCAGAATCGCGGTTTGATTGGTGCTGTGAATCAACAGGGAGCCGCACAAGCGCCCGGTGAGTTCAATGCGGGGCAAAGCACCATTGCGGCGCTGCAAGCCCGTGACGCGGCTCAGCAAGCGAACGTCAGCCAGCTTTACCAGCAAGCGCGCGATCTGAACGGCGGCGATATCCCGCTCGATCACAAGGCATTCATCGATAGCGCGACAAGCGGCCTCGACAACAACCTGAAGATGGCTTTCCTGCCCGACAAGTACAAATCGATCATGGATGACATTTCGACGGGCAAAACGCCGTTGACAGTGGGTGTCGCAGAACAGTTGAAAACGATGCTCTCCGCGTCGCAGCGTTCGGCACAAGACGGCAATGAACGTTTCGCTCTCGGCATGGTGCGCGACGCGCTCGACCAGGCGCCGCCGCTTCAGGGCAGCACGCAGTTCGGCGGGAATCAGGTAGTCGCCGCCGGCACTCCGTTGCCGCAATCGAATCTCGGCGAGCAAGCCCAAACCGCGTTCAATGCCGCGCGCGCCGCTGCTCGGGCACGATTCGGCGAGATCGACGCTAATCCGGCTCTCAAGGCTGTCGTCAACGGTGACGCAGTGCCCGACAACTTCTTCAAAAAGAACGTGATCAACGGCACGGTCGGCGATGTCAATTCGCTGCTTTCGCTGGTCCCGGATCAGGGCGCAGCGCTGCGCAATCAGGTGATCGACCATCTCAAGCAAAAAGCCTTGACGGGCGCGAGCGATGAAGTGGGCGTGTTTTCTCAGGCGGGATACAACAAGGCGCTGAATTCGATTGGCGATGCGAAGTTGAATGCGCTATTCCAGCCGGAGCAGGTTGCGCAGTTGAAACAGATTGGACGTGTGGCAGCGAACATTCAGGCACAGCCGGCAGCGTCGGCAGTGAACAATTCGAACACGGCAGCCGCGGCAATGAACCTATTGAGCAAGGTTGGCGGTGCGCCGATCGTGAACATCGCGCGCAACTCAGTGAATCAGTTTCTTGATGAACGCGCCGTAGCGCAGGCCCTTGCTGCTCGCGTAAATGCTCAAGCCAACCCAGGTGTCTCGGGCTCGCTGAACGGGCTTCTTCCGCTCGCCGCGCCCGCTGGCGCCATTGCCGCCCAACCGAGCCGCTAACGTGAGAAACGCACTCCATATCGCGGCCACCGCCATGCAAGTCCAGAACTTTTCCATGATTTCCGCCCTTTCGATTGAAGGATTATAGATGGCCTCCCTAATTCCGAACGCCAAAACACAGTTTCTCGATCAAAACGGCCGGCCACTAGTAGGTGGGAAAGTCTATTTTTACTTCGTCGGGACCGAGAACAAGAAAGACACATTTCAAGACCCTGCGCTGACTATTCCTAATCCGAATCCCGTTGTGCTGGATTCTTACGGTGAAGCGTCGATTTGGGGCGTCGGTGCATTTCGTCAGGTATTGACAGATAAAAACGGTGTGCAGATTTGGGACCAAGTTACTCAAGAGTCTGGTGAAGCGGTGGCGGGTGACTTTTTCGAAGACACCTTTGTTGCAAACGGGGCGCCGCCGTTCTCGTTTATTCCCGGAACGACGACGACGCTTACCCTAAGCCGAAACTACGGTTCGATCGGCAACATCGACGTGCATTTCGATGCGTCGTATCAAGGCCCCGACCAAATCGCCTCGCTTTCCGGCCAGACGTTGACATTTACAGCGCCCATTCCTTTGGGGGTCTCCAACGTATATGTAAAGGGGGGGCTGACAATCCCGATTAGCAAACCTGCGTCGGGCTCTGTGACGGACGATAGCGTGGCTGCCGGGAGCAAGCTATCCAATCGCATCATCTTTGAATTCAATGTCGCTGACTACGGGCTACCGACCGACGGGACATCGGACTCTACGCCTGCTGCACGAGCCGCAATCAATGCAGCGATGGCCGTTTCAGGAATCGGCAAAGCTAAGGTCGTATTTCCTGCTGGCGTTTTCCGCTTTCTTGCAGCGTCACCTACCCTTGATCCAGGCAACGGGAATATCGAATTCGTAGGGGCCGGCCGCGATTCCACAATCCTCATTCACGAGGAAGGGAACGCAACGGATGCCTCAGCGTTCGAAACACGCAAGCACCTGTTTTCCCATCTGAGCGACACCACCATGAAGGGGTCTGTGGGGTTTCGTGATCTTCAAGTAAAGGGCACGTTTGCCGAGGGAGGATATGTGGAGCGCGGCGGCGTATCGATCGCGCTGAACTACTACCGTTCTATTTACATCATGAATTGCCGATTCACGAACAAGTCGCAGATGAACACGGCTTGCGAACATATTGGCATTGTTCAGGTGATGAACAACGAGTTCGACGAATGCATGCGTGACAACGTGCGCTTCCGGTCTTCGTGGAATTGTCTTGTAATCGGCAACACTTTTAAACACAGTGATGACGATGCGGTTGCTTTGCACCAAGCAGTGTATGTGACCGGAACCGGCAACATCCGAGAAGGCATTATTGTTGCCGATAACACACTTGAAGACACGTGCGGGATTCACATCCTCGGTGGTCGCGTAGTCAATGTGCACGACAACATCCTGCGCCGCGTGAAGCAGACCGTAATCAACATTGACGCGGATGCGAACGAAGGTCCGAACCCGATATTCGCGATAAAGGTCCATCACAACCAGATTTTCGACAGTCTCGCGCGCGCGCCGTTTTCGGCACCGCAGTTTTGCGCTATTTCGGTGACGCAGTTTGCCCCCGCAGGGGACACAACGATTGCCAACACCATACCAATGCAAAACGTCACATCCGGCGGCAATGCGGGACTGGTTACGCAATTCTGGCCGTATCGAGACGAAAACAACGCTTCTTCTGGAACGTTCGGATGGCCGACATCTGTAGGGATCGATATATCTCACAACACGATCATGCGCACACTTCCGGCAGTCGCTAAATACAGTGACTGGGGGGTTGGTCAGTGCTTTTCTGTAGGAGGCTACTCGGATGCTCCGGTCACTGATGCTGCTTTGCGCTTGAGCGCAGGGATTGCCGTTCCTGCTGATGCACGTAACTTGATTGTTGCCGGCAATACGATCATGCACACCGGTTCAGCAATTTCGTATTACGCACCTACCACAACCTTTGCGGGACGCAACCACAAGGTCTATGGAAACATTTGCTACGACTTCAGCTTTACGGGGGTTCTTGTGAACTCGCCTGGCTCGCTGTTGAACTTCGCTGCTGACATTTACGACAACGACTTTGACGGCGACCCATTCCACATCTCTTCCAACCGCGCCCCTGCTGGCGCATGGGTAGCAGACGGCGCGGGCCCAATGGGATTCTTTGGGAACGGCATCACAGGGGTGACGTTCCGCGAGAACCGGATAAAAAACGTCTCTAACCCGATCGTCGCCTCGAATGGGGTTTCGTTTTTCATCCGGGATAACCACATAGTTTGTTCCCCCGCAGTAACCGGATTCAATGCGGCAAACAAAGGCATCGGGAATATCCCGGCCGCAGGTCCGCAGTATTGGCACGAGATTGCGAACTGCGACCCGACATCGCCCGGTTACAACCAGCAATTCAATCCTACATTGCTAGAAAGCACGTCCATTCCTACAACGGGTACGTATGTGGCCGGGCATTTCGTCCGTAACACTGCCGCTGGCGCAACCGTATTTGGTTGGCAACGACTTACGACCGGATCGGCGCATGTCGCAGGAACGGACTGGAAAGCGGTGAACCTGTCGTGACCAACCGAATAGGCCAATTCGATGAGCAATGAAACCGACGCTGCGCAAAGCATGGCAGCCGCCATAGGACAAGCAACAGCGCTGGCCAGCATGGCGCAAGAGCTAAAGTCCCTAGGGCAGACCATTCAGCGACAGGACATCAGTCTTCAGGAATTGAGCCGGATTAAAGATACGGTCACCCGCATGGAAGTGATGATGGAAGGATCAAAAAGCACCACGGCCCGCTTGTTTGAACGCACTGAAAAGATTGAATCGGATGTGGACAAGTTAGCTCAATCGCTCTCTCACATGATGACGTTGCTCGGGAAGAAAGCTGATGCCGACGCGATGGAAGAGATCGATAGGAACACAAGCGGATTCATCAATCGTGTGAAGGGTGGCTTAGCTGTGGCTGCTGTGGTTTGGGCTGTCGTTGAGGCTGGTGTGGGGTGGGCGCTTGTTCGGTTTATCGATACGACTGCCGCAAACAGTATGGCGATTGGACTGCATACGCAGACCATCGATCGCATCGACCGTGAACTTGCTGCGTTGAAGGTCCTTAGGGGGCAATGATGAGCAACTTTGATATGCAAACGCTCGTATCTGAGCTGTCACGTGATGAAGGACGCAAACCGCGAATCTACGTCGATACGGTCGGCAAGACATCTGGCGGCGTCGGCCGAAATCTATCTGATGTCCCTTTCTCGGATGAAGAAATCGATCTGATGCTGACGAACGATATCGCTCGCACGACAGCGGCGCTCGATAAGAGCCTCTCTTGGTGGCGCAACCTTGACCCCGTACGGCAACGGGTGATCGTCAACATGGCCTTTAACATGGGCGTCGCCGGTCTGATGACTTTTAAGAACACGCTCGCGGCTGTCCAAAACGGCGACTATGCCGCCGCAGCCACCGGGATGTTGCAATCGAAATGGGCCGCGCAAGTAGGTGCACGTGCGGTTCGCCTCTCCAACATGATGCGCACGGGGTCCGTATGAGCACATGGGGAGACGTAGCAGAGTCGGTCGCGAAGGCCGCACCGATCCTCGGGAATCTGTTGCCTGGCGTTGGCACCGTCGCGGGGCTCGGTGTTGGCGCAGTGGCCTCGATCGTAGCGTCAGCGTTGGGCGTGTCGCCTGATCCTGACTCGATCATGTCAGCGCTAAAGAATGATCCAGAAGCACTCGCCAAGGTTCGAACAGCCGAGCTGGACAATCAGGGATTGCTTGCTCAAACCGCGATGCAACGCGAGGCGAACGTCTTGGCTGCGCAGACGGCGCAGTATCAGGCCGACGCGGCAGACCGCCAAAGCGCACGCGGATATGCACAGGCGACCGGCGATCACACAGCCCGCAACCTCGCCTACATGTACACGATCGCGCTGTTTCTTACGATCGGCGCACACCTGACGATATGGGTAATGAAGGTGCCGGTTGATCCATTGGCTATCGGCGTGCTCAACACGCTCGAAGGCGTACTCGTCACGATGGCGATCAAGAGTAGTGAGTTCTTTACCGGCGGCTCTCGCAGTGCCGATCAACTCGCCAACCAGTTTGCGCAGTTTGCCATCACGCCCGGAGCAGTCACGGCGCCAGCCGCATTGCCGCCCCCTCGGACCACCACGATTCAAACCCCGACCGACTCCAAGCAAACCGTAACAGTCGGTCCGACCGATAACCTCTACAAAGGATCCTGATCATGAAACGACTCTTCGCCTGCGCACTCGCGCTCGTCTCCGTGCTCAGCTTTGGAGCAACGCTGAACCCGGTCTCTCTGCTGAACCCGGCCGGCTCGACGGCAGGACAGGTAATCATGTCTGCAGGGCCAACAGGAGCGCCTGCGTGGCAAACCATTACGCCGGCCGGCATAGGCAGCCTCAAGGCCTCTAACAACCTTTCCGACGTAGCCAGCGCCACGACAGCGCTTACGAATCTAGGTGGTCTGAGCACTACGGCTGCAGCCAGCACCTACTTGACGCAGGCAAACGCCACGACTACCTACGGTGCGAAAGCGACTCCGTTATCGCAGTTCGCTGCCACCACTTCAGCGCAACTCGCCGGTGTGCTGAGCGACGAAACAGGAACTGGATTGGCCGTGTTCGGTACTTCTCCGACGATCACAACACCAAATATCACGGGCGTGGCGAGCGGCAGCAATGCGACGGCCGGAAGCGTCGGGGAATACATAACTGCGAGCGCCACCAGCGTTGCTGCTTTCGGATCAGGCACGGCCGGCAACATCACTTCCATCAGCCTGACGGCAGGGGATTGGGACGTGACGGGTCTTGCAACAGCCGTTGGCGGCACAACGGTTACATCAGTGGGCGGTGGCATTTCGACTACCTCAGCCACCTTCGGGGCGCTTGGAACGTATGTGTCTCAGGTGGCAACGGTCGGTCAGGGAATGGCTGTTACGCTTCCCGTTCGGATAAGCATCACGTCCACAACCACGGTCTACCTCGTCGCGAACTGTATCTACACTGGCACGCCTACGATGAGTGGATTGATCCGCGCTCGCCGGGTTAGGTAGGTTAGTTGACCGTTGGCGGGGTCGCTAAAATACGAAAACTTGAGACAGGCACGAAGATCGGTGTACTGTTTTTGAATGTGACGGTCGCGCCAGATGACGTTATCGCAACGCTACAGGTATGGTTTAAATCAAGGTTATTGGCGTCGAGAAGTGCAGCCGATCGATTACCGCGACATTCCTTTGACTGGTCTAGCACGAGCAATTTGTTCCCGTTCGGAAGTTTCGCCTCAAAGTCGCCAGCAAAAACATTTGAAGCGACGAGGATCAGAGCAAGCAAAGTAACTCTCATGGCGCAGCTCACATCAATTTTCGTTAGCATATTTTTGCTCCACTATAACCAATCCAATAGCGCCAAGTTGAATCACTAAGCCAAGAAATATAGCTGTGGCATGCTTCGATATCTCCATGAACCCGTCGCCGAATACTGACGATAGGAGAGCATAGAACACGACGATACCGCCCGCAGCGATAAGAAGCGCTCCCTCGGATCTCATAGACCGGAACACCCCGACTAAAGCGGCAATCAGGGACGCCGCAACGATCAAGAAATACAGCCCGACCGGAAGTGCATCAATAGCGCGCGAAAGAGATGTTCTGTCGATTAGTTCGAACCGCAGTCCGCCGCGGACTTCGGGGGTCTCGACAATGCCAAGATAGTGGATCGTTGATGGCCGTACCTTCTCAATCGCCAGGCGCATTGGATTGAAGAACGCCGTTGGTTCCCACAGGAACAACCCGATCAGCTTTACCCGTGTCGTATTTGCTATCTCAGGACACGGCAGGTTGTTCGCCACGCCTGGGTCATACCACGAGACGCCAAGCGCTTTCTCGCAGCTTTTCGGCAAGCCAACCTTCGCGAGTGACGCGCTTGGGTCTCGGGAATTTGGCAGCACCGCGACCATAAGCGTATCCATGATATTGGCAGTTTTGATCGCAGCCATAATGCCGGAACTCGACGAGTTGAAGACGGAAAACCCGACCGGCATCGCTACGGCAAGCGCCAAGAATATAGCTGCGATCCCGCGCGCACGCACTTTTACCCATGCTACGACCGCGAATACGGCAGCGCATAACACGGCCAGCGGCATGTATTGCGCTTTCGATAGACCAAAGAAAACCAGCGCCACGACGGAAAATGCTAACAGTTGCTTTGCCGGCACGGCAGCGCGCGTGATCAGCATGAGCGCCATTGCTGACAAGAAGCAGCCAGCCAGCATCGAGAACTCTGCGTAAAGCGTGTTAAAAAAACTCAGGTATGCGATGTCACCAAACGCCAGCAAGAAGGTCACGGATATTGCCAAGCTCTGACCGGGCGTGCGCGCCAGTGTCATCAACCATCCTGTCATTGCCAGCAGGAATGCAGCGCGCGCGAGCCCAATCCATCGCAGGTCGATCGTGTCGCCAATGTCGTGCACTTCTACAGCCAAGCCGACGAACACGTTATCGATGGTTTTCAGGCACCACTCAGGCCGCTTGTCGCCGTCATACCTTAATGGGTTGACTGGCCGCTCGAAGTTGAACGCCGTTTTATCCTTGCCACCCGGGTAGTTTTCCCACACCCCATAACAAGCGGACTCGCGGGCGAAATCCCAATTATTGGCGTAGGCAATCAGCGGCGACAAAGAAACGGCAAGCAGAATTTTTACAGCCGTGATGGCGAACAACGCCCAGGCTGCAATAGCAGAAGCACGATAGTTCATTGAAAAATCAGACGCGCACGATATCGTCGGGGACTTCGGCACCGAACTTGTGGGAAATCACGCCGCGCAGATCATCGGGGCTACCAGCGATAGAAGAATCCTTAGATGGCTCGTAGGGGACAAACCCCCGAACCGGATCCATTACAAGGCATTTCTCCTGGCCATCGGCACCGCGCTTCAGAACCGGTTTAATTTTGTTATGGGCGCGCGCAGTCCAGTAATCGAGATCAGCACCTTGCAAGTCTTTCGCTTTCATTTCATCCCCCGTGTAATTTCCCGGCAGTCTACCGTAACTTCAGAATCGCCCGGCACCGCGCATCGTCCTCGGGCTTCAGCATTCCCGCCTCGGTCGAGAAGTGATGCCACCGCTCGTAGATCTGCAATGCGGTCCCACGGATTCCCTCGGCAACTGCCTCATCCTCCTGCTCGCCGGCCAGGTCCATGTACGCCTGAAGCTTTTCGGCAAGTCCGGAAGTGGCGCGGGCGTAGTCGTATGGGCTTGGCGTGTGATCGTAGAAGGGCATAGCAACCTCGTGTCGATCGCGGCAGTCTAGCGTGGTGCGCCCAAAGTGCGCCCAAAGATGGCGGATGAATCCCGAAACCTACTGAAAATGGCACAAAGTGCAGTGCTGACCGGCGACAGACTTTGTGTTGAAAATCAGATAGTTAATGCGTTCTTGTGGCTTTTCGGTAGTGGTAGGCTACCTGAAGCACCGTGCCGCACGCTGCTTTCTTCGTATCTCTGCAAGCCTTATCCGGCAAGGCGTTCATCGATATTCAGGACCTGCGCGCCCGTCTTACCCGAACCATTGTGTGCCCAAATCGTGACCGCGTTCGCGTGCTCTGACAGGTGATCGGGCGCAAGGTGGGCGTACCTCAGAACGTGCTCATACTTCGACCAGCCACCCAATTCCATCAGCCTGTTGAGCGGCGTGCCGTTCTGCACATGCCAGCTCGCCCACGTGTGGCGCACGTCGTGGAACCGGAAGTGCGTGATGCCTGCGCGTGCCACCGCCCGATTCCACTGACCTAGATCCCACTTGAGAACCGGGTCTTTGCCGCGAACAAACACGTGCGTTTTGTGCCGTCCGATGTTGCGCCGGATAACCTCGACAGCCTCGGGATTGAGCGGCACGCCGATGGGCTTGCGTGCCTTTGCCTGGTCCGGATGAATCCATGCTCGCCGCTTTACGAGATCGACCTGCGTCCATTCCAGCCCCAAGATGTTCGCCTGCCTGAGTCCGGTGGCAAACCCCAATATCGTGACGTCGCGCATCCAGTCGGTGCTGATCGATTGGAGCAGGCGCTGCGCTTCGTCACGCGTGATCCAACGGATTCGTTTGGTGCCGATCGTCAGTTCCTGCAACGCCGGCACCTTGTCGAGCCATTCCCACTTATCCCGCGCCGTGTTGAACATGCCTCGAATGGTCCCGAGGTAGCGGTTCTTGCTCGTGTTGCTGAGCGGCTTGGGCTTTTTCGTTCTGGCGTTCACAGTTGGCAACGCCGAAAAGACTTCATCTCGCGTGATAGAGTCCAGTTTCCTGCCACGGAAAATGTCTCTGAAGTGCCGCATGTGGATCACCTTGTTGGTGTAATCCACGGTCCCGATGTGCTCGGTAAGGAACCTCAGGCACGCTTCGTCAAATGTCCTGGATGGTTTCTCGCCGAGCTTCGAGACACGCCACAGTTCCGCCTTCAGCTTGTCGTGATATTCCTCTGCTTCTTTGCGCTCCCCTGTGCCAGCAGAGCGTCTAACTCGCGTTCCGTCTGGCTTGCGGATGTCAATGAACCACACACCCCCGCGTTTTCGGATAGACATAACTTCTCCTGTTCTGTCTGCGCCGGTCGGACGCTATTGTATTCGCACGTCAGTTCGTGCAATTTTTCCGGCCACACGCGCCATGTGGCACCGACACGAAAGAACCCGAGCGACTCTTTGTGGGCGTAGACCGTGCTGTACGAGACGCGGAGCAGGGCGGCTGCTTCTTTAATGCCGAGCGCGCGTTCACCGATGGTCGCTAGAGACGCCATGCTTCACTCCCAAATATACGGCTGCTATCGCCAAGACTGCTTCTATGTGCTGCGTCATGCTGTTGCTTTCTCTCGAATCATTCGGCGGTGCGCTGCTGCTCGAACTGCCCGCCGCAAGGTGGCCACTTCGTCTTCAAGCATCGGCGGCGCTTTGTGGTCTTTATGGCCGACGTGCTCCGGGCAATAGTCGATTGACTCACTGAAGCCTGCCTTCCCCGACGCGTGAAACATCCCCTGATAGCTGCTGTGCTCATCGCACATGCTCATGTCGCAGGTGAACATCGGCCCATCGATACAGCAGGTCGCATAGAACTGGTTATCTGCGACTTTGCCGGTTCGGACATAGCCGCCGATTGTCCAGCCAAGAACAAAATCACATAGCTTCGTTCCTGGCGCATCGCAGTAAAAACATTTCTCTGACATCTCAATCCTCTTCCCAAATATACGGCTGCAACCTGCAGAAAGGCGGAGACGTGCGCGGTCATGCCTCGAAACCATGCTTCGAAAGGTACAGTTCGCGCTCGGCTTTCTCGGCACGATCACGCCAGCGCTGCTCCGACTGTGCGATGCGGGCATGTGAGTTCCGCGTGGACTTGAGCATCTTCTGAAGCTTTTCGGCATCACCGACGCGGTTCATCATCCGAACGAGTAAGGCCATCTCACGAGTTATCGAACGCTCGTGACGCCACGCGGAAAAATCCCGGCGCCACTCTTTATCGCGCTGCGGACGCTCAAGCACATGTCCTGCACGAACAACTAATCCGCGCTTTGTGATCTCGATCAAGCCCCATCCAACAGGTAACTCGCTCACAGCGATCAGTCCCGCTGGCGCCATAAAGTATCGAAACTCGCCCATGCCACTGGCTGGGTTCATCCGATGCGGTTTCTTGCAATCAGCCAAGAAATCGGCGCGCGAAACCTTGACCTCGACAAGCACAGAGTGCTGTTCCCATCCAGCGCAGCGAAACCCGATCGCGTCCGGAATCTCCCCTTGCCAATCTGCCTGACACTCGCTGAACGCTACCAAGCAGCCCGGACCTTTCTTGCTGTCGTGTCGCTGCAACCACTTTACGGCGATGTCGCAAAGCGACGAATGTGTGTGATCCATCTTCAATCCTCTTCCCGCGTAGATCTATTCGGCTTGGTCTAGTTTTGCGTCATTGAGTCGAGCGACGTACCTACGGCCGTCCAGCGAAATGTTCCATATTTCACGATAATCGTCGTCGTCGATCTTCTCGATAAATCCACGCTGCACTATCTCAGCGATGGCGGCTTGACCGAAAAACTTGTTGCCGCCACGTGTCCATTGCTGTGTCTTCTTTATTCGGTATAGCAACATGGCCCCGTCATCCAGCGTCCGCAAAAGTTTGAGTACTTCAGGCCGGATCATGGCTTCACCTCATCGCTTACTGGTTTCTGGGGCGGTGCTGACGATTCGATAGCCGCATCGATAGCTTCGCGTTCCGTGTTATAGAAACGCTGCTCGTTGTGCAGGACGTGATAGTTCTCGTCTTCGTCCTGGGTCATCAACTGGTATTGCTTGATTGATCCGTCGCGATTGCATGGGACCGTGAAAGCGTCATTTGCCAGCATGAAGTCGAGCCGCGCTGTATCGTCTAACGCGTCGCGAGTGGCGGCTTGCAGGATGGCGGCTACGAGGTTCATCAGATCGCGCCCGTCAATCCGGTACTCGCCATCGATGCAACGCATGCCGTCGGCGTTCTCGATCATGTCGCTGATTTGTTCTTCGGTCATGGTTGTCCTTATGCGTCTATGGTCAATTGAAGCGACCCCCACTGATCGGCCATTGCCTTCGCGATCCCTGGGTACGTTGCAGACCGCTCGCGTGCGCGGTTCGGTCCAGGTGGCATCTTGTGAATCCGGTCTGCTCTGCCGTCAACGATCTCGGTCGGCGCCAGCTTCGGAACGCCACGCAGCCATAGGCATGTCGCTTTTGTCTCGCCGTGCCCGAACTGCCAAGGCTGGATAATCTGGTCAGGCTTCCGATACAGCCGGCTGATGATCGACACCGGCTGCTCCAGCACGAACTTCGGAATATGCGCGCTTCGGCGGATCAACTGCATCACGAACGCAACGCCGGCCGCCTGCCTGCCGTCCATCCACTTCTCTTCGAAATGCTTCGCGCCACTGACCGACGTATGCGTGCAGGGCGGATGGAAAATCGCCAGATCCCACGGGTAATCGATCACGTCGAAAATGTCTCCCTTGTAATGCGGACCCTTGCGGCGCGTATCCTGCAAATCGCACGACAGAACCTTATGCCCCTTCGCTTCGAACGCTTCTCGAACCTCGCCTGACTCTTCGCAGCCCACCAGCACGTTCATTTCCCACCTCGTATTGTTATTCGCTCTTCTGCGTGTTCGGCTGCTGCGAGCTGTCTGGAATATCTTCGACATCGCATAGTTGATATGTACCGAGGTCTTGAACCTCCAATTCTTCATCTACGAAAACACCATCGCCGCGTTTCACAGCCTCCAGCGCTTCTTCCTCTGAATCCGCATCGGCGTAGTAGGTTTGATTTCCTACGACCGAAGTCGCATCAACTACAAATGTGTATCGCTTCACTTCCTGTTCCTCACAATTTGCACATCGCCAATAACCACCCGCACATCCAACCCTGATCGCTTGTTCACCAGTTCCATGACAGCGGGTTAGGTGCCGGTTGCTTTGGTGATGGCGGCTTGAATCTTTGTTTGGACTTCGCCGAGAAACCCACGTGAGCATCCGTCGCCGATCTCCATTGCCAACTTCAGCGCCTCTAACATTTCGGGCGCAGCAGCGATCAGGCGTGCATGCTCTTCAGCTTCTTTCCAGGTGACTTCCTTCCCATGCATCGGGTGCTTGTCGCGCTGAAGTGCCACTGCTACAACGCCATGCGTGTCACTTTCAATCGCCCATCCGCCGCCGCGCTGTTCTGGCGAAACAAACCACTTGCTCATTTCCCACTCCTTGTTATGACTGCATCGCCCACCCGCATCGTGACGGGCAACCCTGATTGGTCATTAGCTAAGAATCTCGAATGCTGTTGCTGCCACTGCTGGAACTTGCCCGTTTCCAACGGCATGCCAAGATTTGCCCAGCCTTCCGGCCAGAGCATCATGATTTCCCCGTGCAGAGGTGACCGCTTTTCGGTGCTGTTCTCGCGAAACCACGTTCTGAAATTGTGGCTTCCGTTGCCATGAAGCCCAGGACCGGTCGCTTCTGAGGTCAGAACGGTCGGCGCGAATCCAGATTCGCTCTCGCCAATGGCAGGCGCCAACGTGGGCAGCTCCCAACACATCCCATCGCGCATCAAACCCGAGCGCGGCCAGGTCCCCAAGAACGGTTCCGAGTCCCCGAGAAGTGAGAGTTGGCGAGTTCTCCACGAAGACGTGTTGCGGTCGTACTTCATCCACGATGCGGGCCATTTCGCGCCAAAGTCCAGATCGCTTGCCGCCGATACCGTCTCCTTTTCCTGCGGGAGAGATGTCTTGACAAGGGAAGCCTCCAGACACCACGTCAACACGGCCTCGCCATGCGGTTCCATTAAAGGTGCGCACGTCATCCCATATCGGGAAAGGACGGAGTAGGCCTTCGTTTTGTCGAGCCACGAGAATGCCTGCGGCGTATGGTTCGAATTCAACTGCACAGACGGTTCGCCATCCGAGCAAGTGGCCGCCGAGAATTCCGCCTCCAGCGCCTGCGAAAAGAGCCAGCTCATTCATTTACCCCTCACAATTTGCACATCACCAATCACCACCCGCACATCCAACCCTGATCGCTTGTTCACCAGTTCCATGACAGCGGTAAGCAGGCGATGCGTTTTCTCCGTTGTCGGGCTATTTGCCAAGCAGTATTCGCTAAGCGCAGATTCTGCTGCGCTGGTCAAAGAGTCGCGGATCACGATTCATCTACGAGAGCGACGCACAGCCAATATTCGTGCTTCTCGTTGACTCGTTTGGATGGCTGATCGTGATCGATTTCCCATGTCGTTCGATACTCAATTAGCGGGTAATCGCAATTGAAACCATTGAACCCGTAGGATGTTTCCATGCGGCCAAACTCTCCCGGCCCACCATTGAACGTCCCGTCTGGATCACTGAACGTTGAAAAGACTGTTAGTTCTTTGCTATGACGCACCCGGATAACTGCGCAAACTTCAGCGCTTGTCGGGATTCTTTTATAGTTGCGCATCTCATCCTCGTAAGTCAGTAAGCGTCCGTTGCGCGGACGCCTGGCGGTTATTGTTTGGCGAGGTCGGAACCGGCGAACTTGTCTTCGTCTTCTTCCTCGTCGTCTTTCTCAAACAGCGAAGGATCGACATCCGGCGGCGTCAGCGTGATCGTGCATTCCTGCTGCAACATGCGCGCGATCTTGCCGTGGTCGCCTTCAGATTGGGGCTGTGCATGCGCCTTGAGCGAGATCGTCACGGAACCGCCTTCCAGCGGATTGATCGTGATGCCCTTGATGTCCACGTCGCTCAGCAGCACGTCTTCCTTGCCGGTCGCGCCGATCAGGAAGCGCAGAAGGTAGCCAGCGAATTCCTTGTTCCACGACGGGTTCTTCAGCAACGGAAAGCGCAGCTCGGTCATTGCATCGTGATCAAGCGTCAGCTCACCCGGCTTCGGTTGCGGTTTGCGAAACAGCACGCCACGCAATGCGGGATCAAACTCGTTGAGCAACGTGCTTGCGCCCGTGATGGCGATGCCGATCGATACGGCCGGCACGCGTTGATTGCCGTGCTTCTCGCTGATGTTCGTGACGCTCGTGACCATTGCGGCGTGTTCGGTGAGTGCAAACATGGGGTATGGCTCCTTAAACTTCGATGTTGAGATCGGTTGCCGCCCAGGCGCGCACAAGCTCGATCAGGTTTGAAAACTCGCCTACGCTTAAATTCTTGGTGCTGATGCCACGCTCGATGCGGGTTCCGTCTGGCAACGTCAGTTCTTCGGTACCCACAAACTTGACGCGACAGATTTCCTTCCAGACATCAACTTCGTATTGCTTGCCATCGATGACGGCCTGTTCCGAGATGCCCTTCAGAATCGCGTGGAAGAGCTTGTTCTGGTCGGTTGATCGGATCGTCTTGTACGTATCGACGGTGACCGTCAGCGGCTTCTTATCGGCCGCCGCGGCCCCTGCGTTCTCTTTGAGGAACGCGATCAGGTCGTGCGCAGCGTCGGGATTGCGCAGCACCCACGTACGCATCAGGCAGGCTCCCCGACGAGCGCCAGAACGTTCTCTTGAACCTGCTTTTCGAACTCAACCAGGTCTTTCTCGAGTTTTTCGATGAATGCCTCGTCTCGCGCCACTCGGCGATAGAAGATCTGCTTTCCGATCTTTTCGAGTTGCGGGCAGAACATGACGAAGTCGCACCACTTGCGGCCCGTGATCCACATGCCACCTTGCATCTGGTGCATGTAGTCGGACATGTCGCCGGTGCGCCACATGTCGATGATTTTTTCGGCACTGGCAAGGCACTTGATTTCGATCAGGCCGTCGTCACCGACAAAGCCATCGGTCGAGTATCCGAATTTGCGGTCGTCCGTCAGCACCACGCCAGACTCAGCAGCAAAGTTTCCCGTCAGCGACTCGTATTCCATGCGCGCAGCAGGCTCAAGTTCATTGCCGCGCTTCATCTGCCACGAGTTGAAAACGTCTTCGCCCGGCTCGCCGCTCACGATCTCGACGGCAACCTGTGCGGCATAGAGCGTCGATTTCGCTGTTCGCAAGCCCTTTGCAGTCTTCTCAGTGGCATCGCGGAACTTGCTGGCGGTAATCACGCCGGCGCGCGCTTGGTGCCATTCCGGCGTGCCTTGATCGCATTGAATGAGGATCATCGCTTTCTCCTTTATTGGTCGTCGGAACCGGGCTCGCGCACCGGCTCCATATCGACTGTGTTGGCGTCGTTGTCCTGCTGAAGCTTCTCGCCACGAGCCTGTACCGTTGCCTTGAACGAGTCGTAAGCACGCATATCTTTTGTCGGCTTGATAGCGGCCAATCCTTCCCGCCAGATGTCGGCCAGAGCTTTTGCATCAGTCGCTTGCGTGGCCTTGTCATTCCATGCCTTCAACAGGTCGGGCGGGCACTCTGCGCGTTGCTGCAAAGTTGGCATGCCTTCACCGCCATCGGTATCAAGGTGATGAATCGCTTCTTCCAGGCGTTCGGTCTTCGGCCAGTATTTGTATGCCTGCTTGACGCAAGTCTTTTTCATCATTTCGCCCGGGTCCGTATTCCACGGGCCGGGCTTGCCGCTCTTGTACGATTCGGAGCGGTCGCGAATCGCAAAGACATCTGCGGCGGCCATCGTGTGCGTCAGATATTCGCCGTCGGCTGTTTTGACCACGACATACACGCCGATCACCTCACCTCGATCCTTCGAGAACGGATTGAATTGATGCAGGGGCGGCTTGTCGAGACCATTGAGTGCGAAGGTATCGGCCGCATACACCAAGGCCGCCTGCGCCCATCTGATCGACCCGGTTTCCATCGCAAGGTCCATCAGGCCCATATAGCTGATGTCGAGACAAATCTTGTTCTTGCGCGGCACTAGATACGCTTGCTTCTTGGCCGGGTTTAGGCTGATCCCGATTGCAGCAACGTTGGTCACCGCATCGATCACTGACTGGCGATTACCCATCGCCACCTTGAGCGCGTAGTCATTGGCGCCGATCACTTGAATAGCAAAACCTGCTTCGCGCTCGAAGTTGATCGACCGGTCTACGCTGACCGACTCGAAGTTCGCACGGACGCCGTAAATATCGTTCGTGATCGTCGTAAGTGCGTTGCTCACAGGACACCTGGGAAAGAGAGATAAATCGAAACAGCGGCGAGTAGCAGGCCGCCGAGGGCGTCGTAAATTTTCATGGTGCTGCTCCGAAAAATTGGGCGATGAACGGGTCACGGGCCGGTATGTTTTCGCGCTTTGACTTGGCAAGTTGTTCCGCACGCTGTTTGCGTTCAGCGAGCGCATCACGATATGTCCTTGCGCTACTGCGCGCGCTCGGTGCGCTTCCTATCGCCCACATCTGCACCGAGTAGGGCTTTTTGGCCTGCAAAACCGAATGCCCTGACACGTGGATCAGGCCTAACTCGCGAGCGGCAACGATTCTCTTTTGAACGGCAGAGTTCTTCAGCCCTAATACCTGTTGAAGCTGCCGCGTTGTCATCGGGCCATGCACGCGCAATGCTTCGACAAACTGATCGATGTTTTGCTGTTTCATCACCACACCTTGAGCAAAATGACCGCATACCAGCAGGCGCCCACAGCAGCCCCGTACAGAGCCATGTAAAGCGCATCTACGATCTTGCTGCGACGCTGCGGGATGTTCAGTTTCTGGTACGGACCGAACGCTTGTTGCAGCGTCCGCGGCGTTGGTCGAGCGTGGCGAATATCGCGAGAGAACATGTCAAAACCCCACTTTGCTAATCACTGCTACCAGGAAAGCGGCAAAGCAACACGCCGCGAAATATGCTGCCGACCGCTTCATTTCAGTTCCCTGCGACGCGCGTGCTGGCCGGCTGATCATCAGTACGAGAAACCATTTCCTTCGGCTTGCGCTTGCATTCGAATCCGGCATCACGCATAGCCTCGTAGACTTCCGGGCTTACCTGGCAACGCACGTTGATGGCGGCGTCGAACAACATGTCGCGAGCGTCCGGATCAACCGTTCCTTGTCGCGCAAGTTCTGCTGCGGCCACTTCAAGCACGCACGAATGGCTATCCTTGCTCGAACCGCCGCCGGCGCTAAATCCTGCGAATGCAATGCCGCCTTGAGTCGTGCTCGAACAATTCATTTGCGAGAACGAGCTGGCGTATGCGCCGAGAATCGGGGCGCTCACGTTTCGTACCGTCTCCGACACATGCGTATCCGCTGGCGTCTGCGAGAACTGAATCGTTCCTTGCGCGACAGATTGCGAAGTGCTCGACTGCTGCGCGTTCGATGTCGATTGCGCATGTGCGTGCCCGATCGCCAAAAGTGCTACCATCAATCCCGTCGTAATTCGTTTCATGACCATTCCCTCGAATGTGTTGGCCGGAGCCCTTGTCTGTTCTCAGCAGACAAGGGCTTTTCTTTTAGAACTGGTAGCTGTACGAGCCAGACACGTTGCCGAAACCATACGAGCCCGTGTTTGTCGCGACGCCCGATTTCGAATCGCCGTAGCCGCCGCCGTTCGTGTAGCCCGTGCTCGTTGACGTGCCACCCGATGCCTGATCGCTGTACGACGAGCTGTTGCCGTTGAAGCCCGTCGAAGTAAAGCCGGTCGTGCCTTGTGCCTTGCCGAAGCCTTGCGAGTACGTGGACTGCGTGCTGTAACCCGTGCCATTGACGCCTGACTCGGCTTGCGAACCGCCTGTCGTGCTCGTTGACGAACCGAAGCCGCCGTTAATGCCGAACGAGCCACCCGCATACGCGCTCGTGAAGTTGGTCATTGCGAATGCTGCGACTGCTGCTGCGATTAAAAACTTGCTCATTTCAAAACTCCCTCGTGTGTTGCCTGAGTCGGTCAGGCGCCGGTCCTACAAAATCAGCGTGGCGGATGCCAGTACTGTGAAAATCAATCCGGTGACGGTGCAGAAAATTCGATTGAACAGTTCGACGTCTGCTGATTCGGCTTCGGTCATCAGTGACGATCGCCAGACTTGAGTGCGTCCAGTGCATTGATCTCAGCGCGGGCCTGATCGAACGAGCTGCGTACCAGTAAGCCTTCGATCATTCCGAGCAGCATTGGCACGAACGTCACGTCGCGGGTAATCAGGCCTTCGCGGATCGCCATCAGGCAGTTGCGAAACGACGGCGTCGTCAGCGCTTCAAGCGACAGTTCCAGGTCATCGAACGAGAGATCGGCCATGCGCTTGATTTGCAACTCATTGACGCGGGCATGGATCAGTTCGACGCGGCGTTCGGCCTGGTACTGCGCTTCGTCCAGCGCGTCCAGCTCGCGATCGAAGATCGTGTCGCCGATGCGCGTTACGTTGATGGGGGTGACGGTGCTCATTTCGCGTCTCACTGTTTGTTGGGTCAGTGAGGTAACTATACCTAGCAGGTAGATGCTAGTCAATACCCCCGAGGTATATTTTTTAAACAACAAAAAGCCCGCTCCTCGGCGGGCTTCTCGACTGCTTATCTTTTGGATGGCCTCAGGTTCTTCTTGGCCCCAAGTTTGATGGGGAACTGCAATACGACTGCGCTGATAGGCGGGCCTCTTATCCGGCCTTCCTGATTTCCGAGTCTTGGGTCGCCTCCCACGTCTCTACGGTGTCTCGTATGAATCGGCCAATTCGGTCCTTTTCTAATTTTGGCAGTGCATCGAATCTGCTGCGTTCAATCTGAAACGGCCAGTACGCGGGTTTCGCCTCGACGACGTTACCTTCGTCGGTCTGCAACTTATCGAGCCAGCCACGCGGCAGCAAACATGCTTCTTCGGCCTTTCTCGCTGTCTTATCGCCAATGCGCTTTATAGGCGTCTTTCCTATGTAGTTCTGCAGCAACGCATAACTCATATCCATCTTCCGCGCCAACGCCGCAACGCTGCCTTCTTTTTGGGCGATCTCTCTCAAGTTCTTCAGCCGAATTTCGTTGATATCCATCCCCGAATGATGCGGCGGCTTACCAGTTGGGTAAATCTCCCTCGTGGGTATATTTTCGCTTGCAAATAGATACCCACGAGGTATATGATCTGTATCAAGCAGTTCTAGTTGACTCACAGGGACCTCAAATGGATTTCAAAACGTTCTATCGAAGCTTGTCGGCCGAAGATCGAGCACGTTTCGCTGAACTGGCTGGAACAAGCGCCAAATACATCGACGTGCATTTGATGTTTCGCCGAAAGATGCCTAAGGCAGCTCTGATGCAGGGCTTGGCAGACGCGTGCGCAGCATTCAACGCACCGATTTCCAAGGCCGACATCTTGGCTTTCTTCTATCGCGATGAGCCGGCGGAACAGCCGGCCACTGCATAACCAACAAGAAAAACACCTATACGGGGTTCGTCGTGGAAACAGTCTCGCCGTTACCCGGTGAATTGGCACGCAAGAATTTAAGCGTTGCCTTACATCGGATTTCGCTGACCGGCCAAAACAAGATCGCTGATGAAATCGGGGTTTCAGCGCCTACCGTCTCGCGCTTTTGCGGAGAAGGCGATCTGGAACGCGCATGCAAGGTCCTGGCTGCGGCCGGCGTCAAATGCGTGCCGATTGAATATCAATGCTTTCCACGCGACACCGTTGCGGCGCTGATGCATCTGGCGCGCGAGCGCATGGACGGGCTGAAAACAGTGGAGCAACTGACATGGGACTGAGAACGCTTATCAAGCGCGCTGTCATGCATGCCTACAACCACGGTTGGATCTCGAGCAGGACTGTCGAAAAGCTGTTTTATCGGTTCGATTTGAAGGGGCAATAAATGGCAGGCGACTGGATCAAGATGCGCAGCAACCTTTGGGACGATCCCCGGGTCGCCAAGTTGTGTGACCTGACCGAATCAGGCGAGGCCCAAATCATCGGCGGCCTTTACTGGCTTTGGGCCACTGCGGATCAGCATTCAGAGGATGGAGCACTGCTTGGGCTGACAAGTCGATCGATCGATCGTAAGACCGGCATTAAGGGATTCGGAGACGCGCTTATCTCTATTGGCTGGCTTTCCGGAGATGAAAACGGCGTAGTCATAGCTCGGTTTGAGGAGCACAACGGAGCGTCCGCAAAGACCCGTTTGCAGACTGCTCAAAGAGTAGCAAAGCACAAAGGTAACGCTCAGGTAACGCAACAATCGTTACCAATTGACGATTTAGGTAACGGTGAGACCGTTAGTACTGCGTTACCTAGAGAAGAGAAGAGAAGAGAAGAGAAGAAAGAACCTAAAACCCCATGGGCTGCGCCCGATTGGGTGCCCGCTGAAGCATGGAAAGACTTCGAGCAGATGCGAGTGAAGCGAAAAAAACCGCTTACGGATCGAGCGAGGGATCTAGCGGTATCGAAGCTCGCTGAACTCAAAAGCGCCGGCAATGATCCCGGGCAGGTTATCGAGCAGACGGTGCTGCATGCATGGGACACGTTTTACCCGATCAAGCACGACGGCAATGCAGGCGGCGGCATCAACGGAAAAGACGCTCGATACGTGAACTGAGGACAAAAATGAACTGGCAAGAAATCTCTCAACGGTTGGCGCAGGAAGCGGAAACGGTCGCTGCAATGCTGCTGCCGAACGGCAAGCGTAAAGGTCCGGAATTCTGTGCCGGCAGCATTGGCGGCGAAGCGGGCGAATCACTCAAGGTTCGGATTAACGGCAACAAGGCCGGTTTGTGGAAGGACTTCGCAACGGGCGATGCCGGCGATTTGATCGACTTGTGGGCGATGACTCGGGGCTTGACGGCCAAGGAAGCGTTCGAAGCGTGTCGCGATTATCTCGGCGTTTCGGCTCCGCAATTCACCGCCCCCACGAAAGCATTCCAACGCCCGGCGCCGCCGCCGAAGAAAAAGCCGCAGGGCGAAGTGCTCGATTACTTGACTCGAGTTCGCGGCCTGACGGTCGAGACGATTGAAAAATTCAAGGTGCATTCGACTCGGGAAGACGACGCGATCATTTTCCCGTTCATGCGTGACGGCGAGCTTGTCAACATCAAGCACTTGGCGCTGCACCGCGAGCCGAACGGCAAGAAGCGCACGTGGCAGGCGAAAGAAGCTGAGCCGTGCTTGTTCGGGTGGGACCTGATCGAGGAAGACTGTAAGGCCGTGTTGATCGTGGAAGGCGAGATCGACGCAATGAGCCTGCACCAGTACGGTTTCGATGCGCTTTCGGTCAACCAGGGCGCCGGCAACCACCAGTGGATCGACAGCGATTTCGACCGGCTCGAGCGCTTCCAGGAGATTTTCCTCTGGTTCGATAACGACGAAGCCGGCCAGAAAGGCGCAAAGGAAGTCGCCGCTCGGCTTGGTCTCGAGCGTTGCCGGATCGTGGGGTTTCGGCTCAAGGATGCGAACGAGGCATTGCAGCAAGGCGTGACGCAAGAAGAGATCGTTGAAGCGGTCGCCGCGGCAAAGCGGATTGAACCCACCGATCTGCGCACGCCGCTGTCCTACATCGACGAAGTGCTTGCGATGTTCGAAGGCGCACCGGTATCCGAGACGGGCGCGACGCTTCCTTGGCCCTCAATGCTTGACCGCGTACGGTTGCGCCCTTCCGAGCTTTCGCTGTGGACCGGGATCAATGGCCACGGGAAGAGCGACCTGCTCGGACACGTCATGGTCGATTTGATCAAGCAGGGCGAGCGCATTTGCGTGTTCTCGGGCGAAATCAAACCGAAAGTATTGCTTCACCGGCTGACGCAGCAGGCTTGCGCCACGTCGAAACCGACACCGGGGTTTGCTCGAGCAGCGAACGAATGGCTCGACGGCGCGCTGTGGATCTTCGACAAGGTTGGGAACGCCGATATCGCGAGCCTATTTGAATCGTTCAGATATGCAGCAAAACGCTATCGGGTAACGCATTTCGTGGTCGATTCGCTGCTGAAATGTGGAATGGCGGAAGACGACTACACCGGTCAGAAGAAATTCATCGACGCGCTTTGCGACTTCAAAAACGAATTCAACGTGCATGTCCACCTTGTGGCTCATGCGCGCAAGGGCCAAGACGAAAGCCGCGCGCCGGGGAAGATGGATATTCGCGGTGGCGCTGCGCTCTCAGACTTACCCGATAACGTGTTTTCGGTGTGGCGCAACAAGGGCAAGGAAGTGAAAGGCGAAGCCGCCGGCGAAGGCGATCGCGACGCCGAGATTCATTGCCTCAAGCAGCGCGCAACCGGACTCGAGCCTGTTCTTCGTCTCTGGTTCGACCGCTCGTGCCTGCATTTCAAGCAATCGCCGCACTGGCATCCAAAGCCGTATTTCCAATATTCCACGCTCGAGGGAGTGCTGAATCATGCCGTCTGAAGACTGGATCGATGTTCGAAGCTTGATACCGCGGCTATTAGTCGATTACGCCGCAGGGCGTGGGCCGCAAGATCAGCGTGAAAAAGACGCGAAAGCTTTTGAAGATTGGGAAGCCCAACCCGATCCCGAGACGGAGGACGATCAATGACACCCGAAGAAATCCTCTGGCTTGCCCTTGGCATCCGCGCACGCGACTGGTCGAAGGTGGGGAAATGAACGCGCTTGCAGACCGTGATGCTCTCGCGCTCGAGCACATGACGGAAGCGCAGTTCGAGCAAAGCATGTCGCGTTGGGTTGATCTGGGCTGTCCGCTCGATCAGCCGACGCTCGACTACATCGCAGCGATTTATCGGGAGTTGAAAGCGTGATCCTCGCAATCGATCCAGGAACGACGCAAAGCGGTTACTGCTACCTGAACCGTAACGGAGAAGTATGGGAATCGGGCGTGATTCCGAACGACGACATGTTGGCTATGGTCGGTGACAGTCCAGACTTCCATCTCGCCATCGAGATGATCGCTAGCTATGGCATGGCTGTTGGCCGCGAAGTATTCGAAACGTGCGTATGGATTGGACGCTTCAAGCAGGCCGCGAAAAATCCTGATGCGGTGCGTCTTGTCTACCGCAAAGACGTGAAGTTGCACCTGTGCGGCACATCTAAGGCCAAGGACGCAAACATTCGCCAGGCGCTGCTCGACATATTCCCGGCAACGGGTGGCGGCAAGACACCACAGATCGGCACGAAGAGCATGCCGGGGCCGCTTTACGGCGTCTCATCGCACGCATGGTCGGCTCTCGGCGTCGCGGTGACAGCGCAGAACCAACTTAACCAGATCAAGCCCATAGCGCCGGTTACGCAGCCCGTACGCGTGGCTGATCCGCTCGACGTTTAACCCAAGGAGAAGCACATGCCTCAGTTCCGCAAGAAGCCCGTTGTCGTCGAAGCGTTCCAAGTCGGATCGGACCGGTTTTATCCGGACTGGCTCCATGACGCCGTGTCAAAAAATTCCGTTATCACGCATGCCAAAAATGACGGCACGGAGGGTTGGAAGCAGCCCTTTGATCACGCGGACATCCATACGCTTGAAGGTGTAATGCGCGCTGAGCGAGGCGATTGGATTATCCAAGGGGTAGAAGGCGAGCTTTACCCATGCAAGCCGGGCATTTTTGCGGCGACGTATGAGGCGGTCGGCGAAGAGTTAAGCGACCCTGAAATCAACGCTCGCTATCCGGGATAAGCCATGGCCGAAAACCGACTTTATTTCGATCCGCAACGCAACACCGTGACCGCGCTCTACAGCTCGACAGCCCACGAGATAACGAAAGCCGAAGTGCCTGCGCTCGTTGCCAAGGGCGCGGAAGTGGATCAGAGCGCACGGGATTTGAACCAGGCGCTGAAGGATGCGGAGCGCAGCAAGTAACAGAGCAGCCCGACTGGCCGACCGTAAGCGGCCACCCTCCCGTATCAACTCACCTTCCGCGCAATGAATGAGCAACAAACCGGACGTCGCGATTGATTGGTTCCGCGTAATCACGGACCTGACCCGTGATGGCTCGCTGTCGCAACTCTCCGCAATTACCTCCATTCCCCGCAGTTCTCTCGGCGCATATCGCAATGGCGTCGAGCCTTCCCACTCCATCGGCATGTGTCTCGTGCGTCATTGGTCGATCAAAACCGGCCGTGATCGTGACGAAGCGCCAACAATTCACAAATTCCTCACAATTTCCGTCCGAAATTAGCCATTCGTCCAATATCTTGGCGCTTTCGATAGCTATTCTCTATTTCAACGCAAGTTTGAAGCGCAATGCATCTAATCAATTGTAGAAACGGATCGATAGTTAAATGCCACGTCCCAAGGGATTGCCGAAAACAGGCGGACGCGTCAAAGGCCAGCAGAACCACGCGACAGCCGAGGTTAAGACTCTCGCGCGCCAGCATGGAGCAGCAATGATCGAAGTGCTTTCTGCGATTGCCAAAGACGAGACAAAGCCTGAAGCGGCCCGCGTGTCTGCTGCGCGTGAGTTGCTCGATCGTGGATACGGAAAGTCGGTTCAACCCATCAGCGGCCCGGACGAAGGTCCGATTCAGCACGAACATTCCTACGCTCAAGACCTGACCGATGAAGAACTTGCCGATATCGTTAGCCGACGCCGCTGAAGAGCTGCTCGCGCGTCGATCGGCTCGTCGGAGCTTGATCGACTTCACGACCTACACGAAGCCAGACTTCGAAGTGGGCGAGCACCACCGCATCATCGCGAACGAGCTTGAGGCTGTGGAACGCGGCGAAGTGGATCGGCTGATGATCTTCGCTCCGCCGCGTCACACGAAGTCTGAGCTGGCATCGCGCCGCTTTCCTGCCTGGTATCTCGGCAAACATCCAAACCACCAACTGATCTGCGCCACCTATTCGGGTGACTTCGCGCTCGACTTTGGCCGCGACGTCCGCCAGATCGTGATTGATCCGCTCTATCGCAACGTATTCCCCGGCACGACGCTCAGCAACGACTCGCGTGCGGCCAACGTATGGCGCACGAACCAGAACGGCATTTCGGCTTATGTCGGCGTTGGCGGTCCGGTGACTGGCCGTGGGGCGCATCTGGCGATCATCGACGATCCATTCAAGAACCGCGAGGAAGCCGATAGCGAGACCCGGCGCGAGACGGTATGGCGTTGGTACTCATCGACGCTTCGGACCCGTCTGATGCCTGGTGCTGCGATCGTATTGGTGCTTACGCGCTGGCATGAGGATGATCTCGCCGGGCGCTTGCTTGAGCAGAACAGCGGTGATTGGAAGGTTGTCGAACTGCCCGCGATCAAACACGAGAACACGGACAACGAGCAAGCGCTGTGGCCGCAGTGGTATCCGCTCGAATCTCTGCACCGCACGAAGCGCGACATCATGGCTCGCGACTGGTCAGCGCTCTATCAGCAGCGGCCGGCGCCGGATGAAGGCACGTTCTTTCAGCGCTCGTGGTTCCAGAACTGGCAGGTTCAGCCCACGAACATGGCGATCTACGGCACGAGTGACTACGCCGTGTCCGAAGGCATGGGCGACTACACCGTGCATCGCGTGTGGGGCATCGTGCCGAACGGTGACATTTACCGGTTGGACGGCTGGCGCGGACAGACCACGTCCGAAGTCTGGATCGACAAGAAGCTTGACCTGATGGCGAAGTGGAAGCCGATCGCATGGTTCGGTGAAACGGGCGTGATTCGCCGCTCGATCGAACCGATGCTGATCCGCCGTATGCGCGAGCGCAAAGTCTTCTGCCGCGTTGAATGGCTCACACGTGGTTCCAACAAGGCAGCAAGTGCGCGCGGCATCCAGGCGCGCATGGCAATGGGCGGCGTCTACTTCGAGCCTGGCGCCAACATCGACGAATTCCTCGCATTCCCCACTGGCAAGAACGATGACGACGTGGATACCGCGGCGCTGCTCGGTATGGCGCTCGATGACGTGCATCCGGCAATCCTCCCGGTCAAAGAGCAACGACCCGTCGTGCGTGATCGATGGGACGCAGCATTCAACCGTGAAAGCGGCGAAGTCCAAGACTGGAAGGTGGCCTGATGGCGACAGTACTGCAAATGCCGGTTCAGCCCGCCGCACAGAATCCAATCCTCGCTGCTGTGACTGCGCCGGTAGACAACACGCAAGTCGCCGCGCCGGTCGATGCGCCGGATGCGTCCGTGCTGTGCCGCTGGTTCGAGGAAGCCGAGCAAATGACGATGGACGCGCGTCGTCTGTCCGAACGTGACCGCGACTATTACGACGGCAGCCAGTGGACCGAGCGCGAGCTCGCCATCCTTCGCAAGCGTGGACAGCCCGCTCTCACGATTAATTACGTCAAGCGCAAGGTTGAGTACCTCCGAGGCTTCGAGCGCCGCATGCGCAGCGATCCAAAGGCTTTCCCGCGCAATCCTGACGACGATCAGCTGAGCGAAGCCGCGACCGACGCACTGCGCTATGTGGCAGACCGCAACGAATTCGACGTGACGCGCTCGGATGTGTATGAGGACATGCTGGTTGAAGGCTCGGGCGCTGGCGATGTGACGGTCGAACAGGGTCATGACGGCGTTGAAGTGCTGATCACGCGTGTTCCATGGGATCGCACCTTTGCAGACCCGTATAGCCGCAAGAAAGACTTCAGCGACGCCAAATACAAAGGCATCGTGGTCTGGATGGACAAGGACGAAGCGCTCGAAACGTTCCCCGACTACACCGAAGCCATCGAAGGCACGCTCGCATCAACCTCGCTGAGCGACACCTACGACGATCGGCCGAAGTTCAGCACGTGGAGCGACAACCGCCGTACGCGCGTTCGCATTATTCAGATTCAGTTCAAGTGGAAAGGCACGTGGATGATTGCCACGGTGACGAAGGGCGGCTATCTGACCGAGCCCGTCGTTTCGCCCTACATGGATCGTGAAGACAAGCCCGCGTGCTCGCTGATCATGCGCAGCGCCTATGTGGACCGTGAGAACAATCGGTACGGATGGGTGCGCGACGTGATCTCGATTCAAGACGAGATCAACAAGCGCCGCTCCAAAGCGCTGCACTTGATGAACGTGCGTCAGACGTTCGGCAATCGCCAGGCTATTGCGGACGTGGATCGTGCCAAGCGCGAGATGGCGAAACCTGACGGCCACATCGAAGTCGAGGCAAACGGCAAGTTCGGCGAAGACTTCGGGATTCTGCCGACTGGCGACATGGCAAGCGCGCAGATGGAGTTGCTTCAGCACGCGACAGGCGAAATGCAGTCAAGCGGGCCGAATGCAGCGATGGCCGGCAAAGACCCGCGCACGCAGTCAGGCCGCGCTATCACTGCGCAGCAGGCCGGTGGACAGATTGAAGTCGAGCCGATCATCGATGACCTGAAACAGTGGACGAAGCAGGTCTACGAGGCTGCATGGCTGCGTGTGCGTCAGTTCTGGACCGAAGAGAAATGGATTCGCGTCACGGACGATGAAAAGAACGCCAAATGGGTCGGCCTGAATCAGCCGGTCACGCTCGCCGATGCGCTGAGCCAATTGCCGCCGGATCAGGCCGCTCAGTACGCGCAGCAAATGCAGCTTCAGCCGAATGATCCGCGCCTCGATCAGATCGTGCGCATGGATAACGACATTGCGGGTCTGGACGTCGATATCACGCTCGACGAAGGTCCGGATGTGGCGAATAGCCAGGCCGAGCAGTTCCAACAACTGGCGCAGCTTGCACAGTCGGGCATCCCGTTCCCGCCGGAAGTGATCATCCAAGCGTCTTCACTGCGCAACAAGGACAAGCTGATCGAGATGCTGGATCAGGCCAAGCAACAGGCCGCGCAACAGCAAGCGCAGGCACAGCAGGTCGCGCAGCAGTCGCAAGCGGTCAAGGATCAGGACGTTCAAGCCGCGGCTCAGCTCAAAGGCGCACAAGCCGAGCACGCGCTCGCATTGGCTCGCAAGGAAAGCATGCCGGAGCAGCCCGAGCAGCAAGCGCAGCCGCAAGAGCAGAGCACGCCGTATCAGCAATACCTCGATTCGCTCGAGCAGTCCGCAAAGATCGACCACATCAAGGCTCAGACGGGTCAAGCACAAGCCGCCGCGATCAAGTCGATCAGTGATTCACAACGCGCGCCTGCGCCATCTGAATACGAGTAACGATTTTGTTTGACCTGCCGCCGGGGTGTCGGGCGTTAAACGTGGCCGCCGCACATATTTCGGGCGTTTGAAGGGGGCTGGAAATGGCAAGTTTGGACGAAGTTCTAAGTGGAGAAGTCGCTCATGTCGATACCGCTGATGGAGCAATTGACAAGGGCACGACAGAACACACGGCTGAAACGCCAGAAGCGGCGCCTGCAGCAGTTGAAGGCGTTGAAGAAGGCGATGGTGCGCCAGCGGCGCCAGGACACGACAAGACTGTTCCGTTGAAGGCTTTGGAGGAAGAACGCAAAGGGCGTCAGGACTGGAAGGAAAAGGCAGTTCGGTTCGAAGAGCAGTTGAAGGCTGTGCAAACGCAGATGGAGCAATTGCGCAATCAACCGGCTCAGCAACCGCAGCAACAGATCGAGATCACGCCAGAAGTCCAGCGGTTGAGCGACAAGCTTGACATTTCGGAAATGATGGCACGGGAGAAGTATCCCGATCTCGACGAGAAGTTCGAGTTGTTCAAGGCTGAAGTTGCCAAGAACCCGGCATTGCATGCAGAAGCGCTGAAGCAGAAGCATCCGTACGACTGGATGTACAAGCAAGCGGTGAAGCTGCAGGCATTGGCCGAAATTGGCGACGATCCGACCGCGTATCAACAGAAGTTGCGCGACCAGATCAAGGCCGAACTCGAAGCTGCGCAGAATCAACCTGCCGAGACTCAAACCCAACAGCCTGCAGCGCAGAACGCGGCTCTCAACCTCCCGAAATCACTTGCGACTGCTCGATCCGCAGGGCCGCGTAGCGCGCCCACGTGGACGGGTCCCACACCGCTCGACAATATCTTGAAGAGGTAAGAAATGGCAGATTCAACTATCCGGACTGGTTTGACGCCCACTCAGTGGGACGATCAGTTCTTCATGGAATATGTGCGGCAGAACCAGTTCTCCGCATATCAAGGCACCGACGACGGCGCCATCATCCAGCTCAAGGATGCGCTGCAACGCAAGCCGGGCGACAGCGTCGTGTTCGCCTCGGTGCGCAAGCTACGCGGTACGGGCGTGCGCGGCAACGAAGTGCTGGAAGGCAACGAAGACGAGCTCGATACGCGTTCGCTCAAAGTGGTCGTGCAGCCGATTCGTAACGCTGTTGTGCTGACCGATTGGGACGAGCAACGCTCGGCCATCGAAATGCGCGACACGGCCAAGAGTGCGTTGAAGACGTGGATCATGGAACTGTGGCGCAACGACATCATCAACTCGCTCGGTCAAGTTGCATTGAATGGCGCCGGTTTGCCGATTCCGTTCATCAACGCAACGGCCACGCAGCGCAACACGTGGCTTGCAGCAAACAGCGACCGCGTGCTGTTCGGCAACTCGATCAGCAACAACACGGGCGACGCCGCTGCATCGCTGGCAACGATCAATAACACGACTGGCAAGATGACGGCCGCGACCATCACGCTTGCTAAGCGCCGCGCGCGCCTGGCGGGTTCGGTTGCGAACGCCAACGGCTTCAACACGCCGGCCATTCGTCCGTACCAAGTGAAGGACGGTTCGGGTCAAGAGTGGTACATGATGTTCACGAACAGCTACGCCTTCCGCGATCTGCAAAACGATCCGGTGATGGCTCAAGCAAACCGTGACGCTCGTGAGCGCGACGTTGCAACCAACCCGATCTTCACCGGCGGCGATCTCGTCTATGACGGCGTGATCATTCGCGAAATCCCCGAACTGAATCAATACCTCGCCGCTGGCGCGGGTGGCATTCAGGTCGGCCCGTCGTACATGTGTGGTGCTCAAGCGCTCGGTGCTGTGTGGGCGCAACGCACGAAGTCCACGACGGACGATCGCGATTACAACTTCCGGCATGGCGTCGGCATCCAGGAAATCCGTGGCATCTCGAAGCTGCAATTCGGTATCGGCGCGAATGATACGGATTCGCTCGTGGACGCTGGCGTCTTCACCATCTACACCGCCGCCGTTGGCGACGCATAAGGAGCAACCATGGCAACGCTTCAAGCAATTCCGCCCGCTGGCGTAACGACGAACATGGCAGGCCCCGGTCCGGGCCAATCGCCGTCCGTCGTGATCCGTCAGATCACGCTCACCGCCGCGATGGCAATCAGCGATGTGATCCTCGGTCCTGACGTTCAGACCGGCGCAATCATCTATTCGGTCGTGAAGGTGAACGGCCCCGCCGGCAACCTCGGCACGACGAGCAATCCGAGCGCGTTTAACACGGTTCCGTTCACGCCGTACGTGGTGACGGTGAAGGAAAAAGTCCAGTTCGTTGCAACGGCCGCCGGTGGTGCTATCGGCGACGTCGTGACGCTGATCGTTAGCTACCTGCCGCGCAACACCTAAGCGGCGCGCGGGGCGGCTTAGGTCGCCTCGCCCAAGGAGAAATCATGGCAAAGGCAAAGAAGCAGGAAACGGCCAAGCTGACCTATAACGGCGACCTCGATCAGGTCACGCTCGGTCAGTACACGCTGGTTCGCGGCGAAGCAACGGAAGTCGATATGGATACGGCCAAGCGGTTCGCCGATAACCCGTATTTCGATGCAACCGGCGTCAACGCTGACGATCCAGCGGCATCGGTCGCAACGGAAGACGCGCTTGCTGCTGAGCGTGCAGCACATGCCGACGAGATCGCAAAGATGCAGGCCGATTTCGCTCAGCAAGTGAAGGACAACGCTGATGCGCTGAAAAAAGGTTGGGAAGAACAGCACGCCGCAGATCAGGCAGAGATCGCCCGGTTGAATGGCTTGCTCACGCCCGCCGAGCAGCAGCCTGCCCCGCAGGATGGAGTCCAGTAAATGGCCGCCACGCAGACCGATCTCGCGACTCGCGTACTCCAAAAGCTGAAAGTGCTCGGCGTGGGTCAGTCTGCGAATGCGGATGATATCGCAGTGGCAAAACAAGCCCTCACAGAAGTGCATGCAAGCCTTCGCAAGGACGAACGAGTGCGCTGGTCCCTGCAAGAGCTTCCGGAGGCTGCAGAGGTCGCATACGTGTACATGGCGGCCTTCTTGTGTGCCGATGACTTTGGCACGTCATTCCCGAATGGATGGGCTTACGGTCAGGGCGAAATCACGAGCCTGATCAATACGCCTAAATCGGGCGAAACCACGCGAACGGAGTACTTCTGATGGACATTCGGTTCTCCGTCGCGCTGAACACGCCCGCGCAACAACGCGACTTCGAGATCAACGCGGGCGATGATTACCGGCTGATCGTGGACGTGTATGCCGACGAAGCCGATACGACCGTCGATCCGCTCACGCTTGTTGGCATGACGCTCACGTTCGAGCACGGCGGCTATCCGTCGAACACGGCAACGGCTGTCGGCAACGTCTTCACCTTCGACGACACGCCCGGTCCGTATCGCATCCCGCGCCAGTCGTTTCGCATCGTCATGACGGATGGCAGCAACTTGCGCACGACGCTCTGTTATGGCTACGTCGTGACGCGGCGCCTACACATGCACTGCTGGGGTCTTCTCGGCAACGATTACGGCTGGTGGTATCCATGAAACAGCCATTGCTCACCGGCGCATATGAAGCGCGTAGCCTCATTGCGGGCGCGCAACGGTGCGTCAACCTCTATCTTGAGCAGAACCCTGCGGATTCGGAGTTTCCGACCACGCATCAGACCACGCCCGGTCTTGTGAAGCTCGGGACTGCGCCGACGCTTGGATGGCGCGGCCTGTTCACGGCAAGCAACGGTGAGTTGTTCGGCGTCGCGGGTAGCGCGCTTTACGTGATCAATTCGGCTAACTGGACGTTTGAGCAACTTGGCTTGCTTGCGACGAGTGCAGGCTTTGTTTCGATGAATGACAACAGCATTACGCTCGTAGTGGTCGATGGATCTCCGAACGGCGCAACCATTGATCTTGAAACGCACGAATTTAATTTCATCTCCGATGCGGCTTTCTACGGGTCGAGCCGCGTTGACGTGATCGACGATTTCATGATCTTCAATCAGCCGACGACGCGGCAGTTCTATGTAAGCGGCGCGTTGGCTGTGACGTTTGACCCGCTCGATATCGCGTCGAAGAATGGTGCGCCGGATAAGACTGTGGCCTGCGCGGTTGTCAATCGGCGAATCTGGATATTCGGCGAGAAAACAACGGAATTCTGGTACAACGCCGGCGCTGCCGACTTCGCGTTCGTGCGCGATCCAGGCGTATTCATTGAACACGGGTGCGCGGCTGCAGCGTCGATCGCCAAATACGATACGTCGATCTATTGGGTCGCGCCGGAAGGGATGATCTTCCGTACCAGCGACACGACGGCGCTACGCATCTCGACGCACGCGCTCGAACAAGAGTTGCGCAAATATGCGACTCTCGCCGACGCGCAAGGCTATTGCTACGAGGACGAAGGTCATATTTTCTACGTGCTGACTTTCCCTGGCGCGGACAAGACATGGGTATTCGACCTCGCGACAAACCAATGGCATGAGCGCCTTTGGCTTGACGACAGCGGATTGCTGCATCGGCACCGCAGCGCCTGCTACACGCTGTACAAGGGCATGCGTCTGGTGGGCGATTGGGAAACCGGCGACTTGTACCAGATGACGCCCGATGCGGTGGACGACGCAGGCCAAGACATGCTGCATGTCCGTTCGTGGCCAGCAGTGTCGAACGAAAAGAAGCAAATCTTCCTTGATTGCTTTATCGCTGACATGGAAGTTGGCGAGATTCCCGTCGATCAAGATGAGCCCGTTGCGCGCCTTCGCTGGTCGGATGACCGCGGTCGTTCATGGGGCAACGCGGTATCGCGCGGTATGGGGGCGCACGGCAAGTTCGGAACTATCGTCCAGTTCAACCGCCTCGGGCAATCAGTCGAGCGCGTGTTCGAACTGTCATGGTCGGCGAAGGTAAAAACCGCGCTGAACGGCGGCTACTTGAATCCGAGGTCGTAAATGGCGACCAACAAGATTCCGTTCCCGGTTTCCAAGCCGCTTACGCCGAGTGGCAGCGACTTTACCGAGTCATGGCGTCAATTCTTCTTGGCGCTTCGAGACATTGCCTCTACGTCAGAGAACTTCGACCCGTCTGAGTTGACGGTTCGTATCAACGAACTTTTTCTCGAGTCTCAGGCGCAAGTCGCGATTCCAGTCTACAAGCCCTCGGTCGATGAGTTGGTCGCGCAGGTGCTCGCGAGCATGCGCGTGCCGCCGGCCGACGTGCCAAGCGACGTATTCACGCACGGCATTCAAGATGCAGGCGATCTGCACGCGCTCGCATCGTCATCGACTAATGGCTTTATGTCAGCGTCGGACAAAGCAAAGCTCGACGGAATCGGTGTTGTGCCCGCACAGGCGCTTGTCGCTGACGTAACGGCAGCCAATAGCGCGGCGGACTTCACGGTACTGACTGAGACGCTTCCAGCGAACACATCGCGTGCCGGTATGCAACGGCGTTTTTCGATGTATGGGCTCGTCAGCAATGGCACGACCGCCGGCACGCTGCAACTTTGGGTCAAGGTCGGCACGACGAAAGTTTTTACGCATGCGTTCACAACGCCCACGACT
>Ga0207664_10000273_pt1 | contig 39039 bp, 44 predicted proteins | sample LARL83metaG_FD_184349 | JGI IMG/M metagenome (GOLD analysis project Ga0207664, IMG submission 184349) | Corn, switchgrass and miscanthus rhizosphere microbial communities from Kellogg Biological Station, Michigan, USA - LAR L8-3 metaG... | ecosystem: Host-associated > Plants > Roots >... | reverse complement strand
CGTCGGCGCCGAGCACCAGAACTGTCTTGGGCATCAAAAACTCCCTGCGGCGGATTTAAAGCTTCGATAGGTCCGGTCGAGCCCCGACCGGAGATCCGTACGAGGTTTCCAGCCTAACAGCCTCTCGGCGCGCCGAACATCCAGCGCCGAGTCCTTGACCTCTCCCTCCGGCAGCGGCGCGGACTCGGGGTCGATGCCGCCGCCGGCAGCCCGGATCAGCTCCCCGATCACCGTGGCGATGCTCGAACCGACGCCGGTGCCGACGTTGGCAACGCCCGAGCGGAGGCTCCGCAAGCCGCGGATATTCGCCTCGGCCACGTCCTCGACAAACACGAAGTCGCGCGTCTGGGCGCCGTCGCCGCGGATGACGGGCGGCTGGCCGCCGAGCAGCCGGGTGCAGGTGATGGCGACGACGCCGGCCTCGCCGGTGCCGTCCTGGAGCGGGCCGTAGACGTTGCCGTAGCGGAGCGCCAGCGGGCGCAGGCCGTGACTGCGGCCGAACATGCCCAGGTAGCCCTCGCAGGCGAGCTTGGCCGCGCCGTAAGGCGAGCGAGGCTGGGCGCGAGAGGACTCCGGAGTTGGCAACCGCTTCGCAGGACCGTAGATGGCGCCCCCTGTCGACGCCATCACGAAGCGGCGGACACCCGCGTCGAGGGCCGCCTTGATCAGCCCCACGGTGCCGACGACGTTGACCAACGCATCGCCGGCGGGATCGCGGCGCGAGCGGTTCACGCCGGCCTGCGCCGCGAGGTGGAGGACGGCGCCGGGTTTGAAGCGTGCGATCGCCGCCGCCGCCTCGGCGGACGCGATATCGGCGACGACCAGTTCGGCCGCGCCAGGCGCCCCCGCCGGGCATGCGTGTCGCAGGTCGTCAACCACGAGCACGTCGGCACCCTCTGCCAGCAGAGCCGCTACCGTGTGATGCCCGATGAAGCCTGCGCCGCCCGTCACTACGAACCGCTGGCGTGCACCCATCTCGGCGACCGTAACATCCGGCCGCTCGCCGCTTCGACTATTGCGATTGGCGGCGGTGCCGGTCGTGACCGTCGTCCTCCTCTTCTACTTCCTCCGCCGGCTGCCGCCGGGCACGATCGCCGACTCCTACCGGCACGCGTCACCACTGCCCCTCGCCGTCAGCGCCGCGGCCATCGCCGTGTTCATGCTCGCGCGCGCGATCCGCTACCGGATGCTCCTGGCCGCCGGGAGCACCACCTCGCCGCTCGGCCCGACGGCGGCCGTCACCGTGGCCGCCTGGTGGCCGGGGCTCCTGCTGCCGGGTGTCGCCGCGGACGCGGCCTTCGTCTACCTGGCCAACCGGCGCCTCGGCTCGACGCTCATCCGCGCTGGTGGCGCCGCTCTCGCCGCCCGCCTGCTCGACCTCTATTCCCTGTTCGCGATCGGCCTGGTCACGGCGCCCTTGGCGGGCGCCAGACTGCCGGCCGCCGTCTGGGCGGCGGCAGCCGCCGCTCTGGTCGCGGGGACGGTCATGGTGGCGGGCATGCGCCGGCAGCGCTTCCGGGCGCCGGTGCTGCGACTCCTGGCGCGGCTGCCGGGCGGCCGCCGGGCCACCGACCGCGCGGACGACGTGCTGGAGGAGCTCGGCGGTCCGCGGCGCATTGCCGGCCTCGCCGCCACCACCCTGCTGGCCCGGGCGGCGACGGCCGTCCAGTACACGGCGCTCTTCGCGGCGCTCGGCCAGACCGTCACCGTCTGGCAGGCGTGGTTCGCGCTGAGCTTCCGCACCCTGCTGCTCGCCATCCCGGTCCAGGGGGTGGCCGGGCTGGGCACGACTCAGCTCTGGTGGACGGCGGCCCTCACGGTCATGGGCTGGCCGGCCCAGCAGGCGGCGCGGGTGGGCTTCCAGATCCACCTGCTGGACCTGAGCGTGACGGTTCCACTTAGTCTGATAGGAGGGGGGATTCTTCTTCTCCTATACAGGAGGCCTAAAGCCGCGTAGTCTAGTTCGGACGGGCATGGGGGACTTGATCTGGCCGAACAACCGCGCCTGAAGCCGAAGGACGCCAAGCCGGCGCCGGCAGCGGACCTCGCGGAGCTTCTCAACCTCGCCTTCGACGCGATCTTCGTGCGGACCTTTCACGGCCGTGAGATCACCTACTGGAATCGGGGTGCTGAAGAGCTCTATGGAGTCGCTGCCACGGAGGCGCTCGGCCGCAACCCTGCCCAGCTCCTAAAGAGCGTCTATCCGATCCCACTGGAGGAGGTCGAGTGGGAGCTCCTCGCGACCGGCCGCTGGGAGGGCGAGATCATCCACTCCCACGTTTCCGGCCGGACCGTGACGGTCGCCAGCCGCTGGGTCCTGCGACGCGACAGCAACGGCGAACCCGTCGAGATCCTCGAGATCAATAGCGACATCACGCGGCAAAAAGTGGCGATGGACGAGCTGTCGCGAAGCGAGCAGCGCTTCCGGATGCTGGTCGACAACGTCCGCGAGTACGCGATCTTCATGCTCGACCAGCGCGGCATCGTCTCGAGCTGGAACGAGGGCGCGCGGCGGATCAAGGGCTATCAGAGCGACGAGATCATCGGCAAGCACTTCTCGGCCTTCTATTCGCGCGAGGACGTGCTCGCAGGCAAGCCTCAGTGGGAGCTCGAGATGGCCCGGGCCGAGGGCTCCTGGGAGGACGAGGGCTGGCGGCTGCGCAAGGACGGCACGCGCTTTTGGGCGAACGTCGTGATCACCGCGCTCTTTGATGATTCGGGCGCGCTCACAGGCTTCGCCAAGGTCACCCGCGACCTGACCACGCGGCGGGAGGAGGAGCAGCGCCTCCGCATGCACGCCGAGCGGATGGCCGAGCTGGAGGCGGCCAAGTCGAACTTCCTCAACCTCGCCTCGCACGAGCTCCGCGGCCCCCTGACCGTGATCCGCGGGTATCTCTCCATGCTGGGAGAGGGAAGCCTCGGCGACTTGAGCGCGGCGGGTCGGGAGGTGCTGCCGATCCTCGGCCAGAAGGTCGAGGAGATGGCGAACCTGATCGAGCAGATGCTCGACGTCGCCCGCTTCGAGGAGGGGCGGCTGCAGCTGCACATCATCGAGACGGACGTCCGCGAAGTGGTCGAGAAAGAGATCGACTGGGCGCGGCGAACTTCGAGCGAGCCGAGCCTCGAGATCAAGTCCAGGCTGCCCCGCGAGCCGGTGATCGCGCGCGTGGACCGCGCCCGTCTCCACACCATCGTCATCAACCTCATGTCCAACGCGGTCAAGTACTCGCCCGACGGAGGCACGGTGAAGGTGAGCCTGACCGCCGACGATCAGCACGTGAAGCTGGTCATCAGCGACCAGGGCGTGGGCATCGAGCCCGAGGACATGCCCCGGCTCTTCAGCCGGTTCGGCCGGATCGTGACGCCCGCGACCAGTGCGATCCCGGGCGTGGGGCTCGGTCTCTACCTGTCCCGCGAGCTGGCCCGCATGCACGGCGGCGAGCTGCTGGCCGAATCGACTCCTGGACAAGGCAGCACCTTTACCCTGAAGCTCCCGCGTTAGGGAGGTACAGATGGCCCTGCCGGTGGCCACGGTGCGAGCGCCGCGGCTCAGCCCCGACGACGTCCTTCGCGCCGCGCGGCGCCGCTTCATGGCGAGCGGCACCATCGAGATGCGCGCCCTGGCCCGAGACCTCGGGATCGGCCGCGCCACCCTCTACCGCTGGCGCGGCGGCCGCGAGGCTCTCCTCAGCGAGGTGATCCTCTCGCTGGGCCAGGCGAACCTGCTCCGCGCTGACGCTGACACCCGCGGGCCGGCAGGTGCGGAGCGGCTCTGCGCCGTTCACGACCTCCACCTGCGGCGGATCAGCGACAGCCAGGCGATGCGCAGCTTCATTCGCGCCGAGCCGGAGGTCGCATCCCGCGTCCTGCTGGACGGGTCCGGCACCGTGCATGTCGGCGTCACCCGCGCGCTGGAGGACCTGATCCGCCGGCAGGAGGCGGACTCGGAGTGGCGAGCGCCCCTCGGCCCCGAGGTGCTGGCGCCTACGATCAGCCGGCTCTCGGAGGCGTTCCTCTACTCCGACCTGATCGCCCACGACCGCCCGGACGTGGCCACGGCGGACGTGGTCCTCCGCATGATGCTGGGCGTCCCGCTGGGGTAGCACTTCCCTCCCCTCGAGGGGAGGGTTATCTGCTGCCGAACTTGTGACTTGCCCTCGCCGGGGCCTCCTACGTAGCGTGGGCGCGGTGAGGAGGGTTCTGTTTCTGGCGGCTGCGGTTGCCGCGCTCACCATCTCGATTCCCGCGACCGGACACGCGTCCACCGCTCCGGTCACCGCCAGCCTCGGCAGGCACTTCATGCCGACCCTGCCCGAGGTCAAGGCTGCGCAGACGCATCCCGAGGACTGCGTCCTACCCATAGTCGTCAGCGTCGTCTGCGCCGGCGTGGGCACGCCGATGAGCTCGGGCGGTGGCCCGATCCAGAGCGCCCCCGCCGTCTACATCGTCTTCTGGGGCTGGAACGGCCGCGACCCGTCCGGCGAGGGCCCGTACCAGCAGGCCTTCTTCAACGGCGCGGGCGGCAGTCACTGGAACTCGAGCCAGACGCAGTACTGCGACCCGACCACCAACCTAGGCCTGACCTGCCCGGCCGGTTCGGTGCACGTCGGCAACCCGACCGGCCTGCTGAAGGGCACCTGGAGCGACAACACCAACGCAGTTCCCGCGCACCCGGACGACAGCGCCATCCAGGCTGAGGCGGCACGCGCCGCGGCGTTTTTCGGCAACACCACGGCCGCCTCCAACGCCTCGACCCAGTACGTCATCGACACGCCGCAGGGCAACTCGACCACTGGGTTTGGCACCCAGTGGTGCGCGTACCACGGAGCGGCTTCGTCGAGCGCGGGCACGCTCAGCTACACCGACTTCCCCTACATCACGGACGCGGGTGGAAGCTGCGGCCAGAACTTCGTCAACTCGGGCAGCGCCGGGCTGCTGGACGGCGTCTCGATCGTCGGCGGCCACGAGTTCGCCGAGAGCGAGACCGATCCCGTCCCGCCGTCTGGCTGGACCGACACGATCGGCGCCGAGACGGGCGACAAGTGCGCCTGGATCAGCTTCGGCCCCGGCTCGTCGGCCGACGTCACGCTGCCGACCGGCACCTTCGCCGTGCAGTCGCTGTGGAGCAACAACGCCAACAGCGGCCTCGGCGGCTGCGTCATTTAGCTCAGAATCCCAGGCGGTGAAAGCACCGCGAGTTGCGACCTACTCGATCGCTGCATGCGATTTGAAGAGCGGACAGTGGGGTGTCGCCGTACAGTCCAAGTTCCTCGCCGTCGGATCAGTCGTGCCCTGGGCCCAGCCGCACGTGGGCGCCGTCGCGACCCAGGCCTACGCCAATCCTCGCTACGGGCCGAATGGCCTCGACCTGCTGCGGCAGGGCCTCTCAGCCGAGGAGGTCGTCGCTCGCCTGACCGCGGCGGATGAAGGGCGCGAGCACCGGCAGCTCGGCGTGGTTGACGCTCGGGGCGGTTCCGCGACCTACACGGGCTCGGAATGCCTCGAGTGGGCCGGAGGCCGCACCGGTCCCGGCTACGCGGCGCAGGGCAACATCCTGGTCTCGGCCGCGACGGTGGATGCGCTGGCAGATACCTTCGAAGGCGGCGTGGGCCGACCGCTGGCAGAGCGGCTGCTGGATTGCCTCGCGGCCGCCCAGGCCGCGGGTGGCGACCGGCGCGGCCAGCAGTCGGCGTCGGTGCTGGTGGTTCAGAAGGACGGGGGCTACGCCCGCCTGTCCGACGTGCTGGTCGACCTGCGCGTCGACGACCACGAGCGGCCGATCGACGAGCTCAAGCGGATCTATCGGCTGCACCAGGCGATCTACGCCGTCACACCGCGCGATGAATGGCTGCCGGTGGACGCCGCGCTCGCCGAGGAGATGCGCGATCGCCTGCAACGGCTCGGCTACGAAGGCGAGCTCGGCGAGACGCTTCGCACCTGGGTGGCCAAGCAGAACCTGGAGGAGCGCTACGACGGCATCGAGGCGATCGACCCGGTGGTCCTGATGGAGCTGCGGGACGTAACCCCGGACTAGGTACTAGGCAGTAAACAACCCACGCCCCCTCCGCCCGGCTGTCGCCGGGCACCTCCCCGTCAAGCGGGGAGGAGACGCTCCCGCCCTAGACCGCCGCCTCCTTGCCCAACTGGTTCTGAACCCAGACGATCAGCAGGTCGCTCGGCATCGCGCGGCCGAACAGGTGGCCTTGCGCGAAGTCGCAGCCCATCTCGGTCAGCTGCTCCCGCACCGACTCGTCCTCCACGCCTTCTGCGATCACCTTGTAGCCGAGGGCATGACCGAGCTCGACGGCCGAGCGCACGATCGCGGCGCTGTCGGGCTGGACGCCGAGGCTGGACACGAACGACCGATCGATCTTCAACAGAGTCAGCGGCAGCTGGCGAAGGTAGGACAGGGACGAGTAGCCGATGCCGAAATCGTCCAGGGCGAGCCCCGCGCCCAGCTCGATGATGCGGCTGGCGTGGGTCGTGGCGTCGGCGGCCAGCAGGTGGCCCTCCGTCACCTCCAACGTCACCTGCCCGGCCGGCACGCCGGCCCGCGTGATCATCTGGCGCAGCCGGGTCGCGAAGTCGAACTGCCGCAGGTCGCGCGCCGAGATGTTGATCGAGATGCTGATGTCGATGCCCGCCGCGCGCCACGCGCGCAGGTCCTCGAGCGCGGCGGCGGCCACCCACTGCGTGATCTGGGCGATCATGCCGCTCTCCTCCGCCAGCGGGATGAAGCTGTCCGGGGCCAGGGTGCCTTCGTGGGGGTGGTGCCAGCGGATGAGCGCTTCCGCCTGGACCGGCCGCCCCGTGGCCAGCTCGATCACGGGCTGGTACTCGAGGACCAGCTCGCCGTTCTCGAGAGCCCGTCGGAGCTCGCTCATCAGGAGCAGGCGCCGGCTGGCGGACTGCTCCTGGGCCGGTTCGTAGACCGCCAGCCCCTGGCCGTCGCGCTTGGCCGCGTACATCGCAACGTCGGCGCGGCGGATCAGTGCTCGCGCCTCCTGGCCGTGCTCGGGATAGAGCGCGATACCGATGCTGGCCCCGATCTTGACCTCCCGCTCGCGGATCTGGAACGGGGCCTCGAGACTCTCCAGGACTTTGCGCGCGAGGATTGCCGGCTCCAGCTCGCCCTGGCTGAGACCGGTGAGGACCGCGAACTCGTCCCCGCCCAGCCGGGCGACGGTGTCGGCGCCGCGGCACGTTCGGCGGATGCGGTCGGCGACCTGGGCCAGCAACAGGTCGCCGCTGTCGTGGCCGAGGACGTCGTTCACGTCTTTGAAGTGGTCGAGGTCCATCAGCAGCACGGCGAAGGGTCGCTCCGATCGGGGCGCGGTCTGGACAGAGTGGTTCAGCCGATCCTGGAACAGCGTCCGGTTGGGCAGGCCCGTGAGCGCATCGTGGAGCGCCTGGTACTCCAGCGCGTCCATGTGCGCCCGCCTCTCCGAGATGTCGCGGATGCTCACGACATAGAGGCGGCCGCTCGCGAGATGCATGTCATTGATCAGCAGGTCGATCGGCAGGAGCGAGCCATTCCTCCGGCGGCCGACCGACTCGTGGAGGCCCGAGGTCTCTCTCTGCGGCGCATGGCGCGTGCGCGCCTCCAGGTAGCCCAGGAACTCCCGGGCCTGCTCGGGCGCCACCAGCTCGCGCACGTGCCGGCCGACCAGCTCCGGCGGTGAGTAGCCGAACAGCCGGCGGATCGCGGGATTGGCGCTCTCGATGATGCCGTCCTCGTCGATGGTCACGATGCCTTCGCCGACGCTCTCGAGGACCGCCCGAACCCGCTGCTCGCTCTCGCGCAGCGCCGCGTCAGTCCGCTTGCGCTCGGTGACGTCGCGAACGACGGCAAGCAGGCGGTGCCGCTGGTCGCCGATGAGCATCCGAACCGAGTTCTCGACCTCCACCCGGCGGCCGTCCTTGCGAACCAGCGCGGCTTCGTAGTGGAAAGGAGAGGTGGCGCCTCCCAGCCGGCGCCGCAGCTGCTCGGCGAGCTGCTCGCGGTCCTCGGGCGGCGACAGCTCGATCAGGCTCGGCAGCGCCTGCAGCTCCTCCAGGGTGTACCCGGTCATCTGGAGGTAGGCCTCGTTGCAGGCGATGAGCCGGCCGCCCTCGGTGATGATCAGCGCCTCTCCCATGTCGCTGATCGCGTGGAGGAGTGACTCGTAGCGGTTGCCGGCCGCCTCCGTCCGGTCGATGAGAACCCGGATCGTCAGATACGCCAGCAGCGCGACCCCGGCCAGCAGGCCCGTCCAGACCGCGACCGCCTGCGGGCTGCCGTGGAGGACGGCCACGTAGTACACCCAGAGCCCGGCCAGGCCGACGACGGGGATCGCGCCGATGGCGAAGAAACCCTCGTGGTCGAAACCGATGTCGAAGTTGAGGATCAGCGTGGCGAACACGAGGCACGCCACCGGCAGGAAGTCCGGCAGGTAAGGCGCCGCAATCGCCAGCACCGCCCCGGCGAGCAGCGTGTTGACCGCCGCCAGGCTCGCCTGCACCCAGAACAGGCGCGTGAGAGGCGAGGCGCGCAGTGCGATGGCGGGCACCGCGTAGACGACGCCCAGCAGGATCAGCACCTGCTCGCTGCGGATCGCGCCGCTGCTGAGTGGGGCGTTGTGAAGCCGCAGCGCCACCGCCCCGATCACGAGCACCGAGCCGACGCTGTTGATCAGCTGCACCGGGCGCCGTCGTGCATTGCTCCACGACTCACCCGAACGTCCGCCGATCACCCCAGGACCGGACTGAGCCAAACCTCCCTCCCTAAGGTGACGATTATGCGAGCGGGGGGCTCAGATGGGACCCCCTTAAGCGCAACTCATCCGGTCGCGCACGTGCGACCGTCGGGCGGCACTGTGAGATTGATCAGGTAGGGGTTCACCAGCGAGCGCACGCAGGAGCTCACGTCGTAGCCGCCGTGGCCGTTCCCGTTGCGCGTGATGAGGATCGACGAGCTGAGCTGCTTGTGCACGGCCTGCGCCCACTCGTAGGGCGTCGCAGGGTCGCCCGTCTGCCCGACCAGCACGATCGGCGGCGCGCCCGGCGCATCGAGCACCCCCGGCTCCCGGGTCGGCGCCACGGGCCAGTAGCGGCAGGGGAGATCGGAGTAGGCGACGAATGGCCCGAAAACCGGTGCGACCTGCTGGAGCTGCTTGGCACGGTCCGCGAAGTAGTTCGGGTCGGCCGGCACCGGGTGGTCGAGGCAGTTGATGGCGTAGTTGGCCTCGAGCGAGTTGCTGTAGTGGCCGTTCGAGTCGCGCTCCAGGTAGGCGTCGGCGAAGCTCATCAGCAGCGAGCCGTCGCCCTGCTGCTCGCGGTTGAGCGCCTGGCTCAGATACGGCCATGACTGCGAGGGATCGAAGTACATCGTGTAGAGGATCCCGGTCAGCGCCAGCGTGCTGTCGAGGCGCCGGCTGCCGACCGGCAGCGGGCTCTGGTCGAGCTTCTCGAGCAGCGCCAGCAGCTGGCCCTTGGGGTTGGAGCCCGTGAACGGACAGGGCGGGCTGGCGCTCTCGCAGGCGGCGAGGTAGTCGTTGAGGTCCTTCTCGAATCCTTTCGCCTGCACGATCGTGAGGGTGCTTTCGTCGATGCTCGGGTCGAGGACCGAGTCGAGCACCAGCGCCCGGATGTGGGTCGGGAAGAGGTGCGCGTAGGTGATGCCCAGGAACGTGCCGTAGGAGTAACCGAAGTAGGTGATCTTGGGATCGCCGAGCCCGGCGCGGATCTGGTCCAGGTCACGCGCGGCGGTCACGGTGTCGACGTGACCCAGGAGCGCTCCGTTCTTCTTCTGACAGTCGGACGCGAAGGTCTGGGCGAAGTTGGTCAGGGTCTGCAGCTCGCCGGCGTCGTCAGGCCAGGCGTCGGCGTAGTTGTAGGCGTCCAGCTGCGCATCGGTGAGGCACTTGATCGGCTGGCTCTTTCCGACTCCCCGCGGGTCGAACCCGACGATGTCGAAATAGGGCGAGAGCCCGGACCAGGATGTGTAGTTGTTGGTGGCGAAGTCGGTCCCGGAGATTCCCGGGCCGCCCGGGTTCACGAGCATCGATCCGACCCGCTGCCCAGGGTTTGTCGCCCGGTGCCGGTTGACGGCGATCTGCACCATCGGCCCGGTCGGGTTGGTGTAGTCAAGCGGGACCGGCACCTTGCCGCACTGCCAGCCGGCGGGAGCGCAGGACGTCCAGTGGATGACCGGAGCGGCCAGGGGCGGGACGCTCGGCAGCGGCGACTCCGCGGGGGCCAGGCTCGGCGATGGGCTGGGATGGACCGCGGCTCCCGGGCGGGTGCAGGCGGCCAGCAGGACGAGCAGCACGGAGACGCCGGCGAGTCGTCGCAGCACGGTGCGGGAATTGTGCCCGAAGGCGCCGACCGTAGCTAAATCCTCGCTTGGGTCGTTACATCACATGAGTCCGGCGTTATAAATGTCAGGACGCCATAACGAAAATCAGGGGGTAAGAGATGACCTTTGCAGCCACTCTCCCGGGTCCGGCCGCCGCGGTGCGCCGGGGAGCCCTGGGCCTGGCAGTCGCCGTCCTCGCGCTTGGTGGCGCGGGATCGGTGACGCTCGCAACGACCACCGTCGCCAACCACAGCCAGGCGGCGGCGCATGCCTCGACAACTTCGACCACCAAACCCGATACGACGAACAACAACGGCACTTCGACCGCCTTCGGCCAGCAGGTCAAGGAGCAGGTTGCGACCTGCAAGGCCGACCTGCAGGCCGCCCAGCACGGCATCGGCAGCTGCGTGAGCGCATTCGCGAGCGGCAGCAGCAACCCGTCGAACAGCCGCCCGGCGGCGCCGACCAACCTTCCGACCCAAGCCACGACGCACGGGCGCCCGTAAGAGGATCGAATTCACTGGAGGCCGGCTCTCACGAGCCGGCCTCTTTTTCGTTCACAGGAAGTTCTGAAGTAGGCAGAATCGGCAGCTAGGTGGGCCGCACCGAGGAAGACCTGAACCGACGCATGCTCCGGGCGCGGGACGCCATGGACCTCGCCTACTCAGGCCCGCTCGATATCCCGCGGCTGGCCGGCATCGCCTTTGTCTCCGAGGCCCACTTCATCCGCACGTTTCGCGCGACCTTCGGGGAGACGCCGCATCGCTACCTGCAGAGGCGGCGGGTGGAGCGGGCCATGTTCCTGCTGGCGCAGACCAAGCGCGACATCACCGAGATCTGCCTGGAGGTCGGCTTCTCCAGCCTCGGCACGTTCAGCCGCACGTTCCGCGACATCGTTGGCGAGTCTCCGAGCTCATTCAGGTCTCACGCCAAGCCGATCAACGTGCCGAACTGCTTCGCGATGGCCTGGCTGCGACCCAGCAGTTTTGGAGAAGCGACCCCGCCACGCCCCACCTAACGTGAAGGGCGTCGGTCCGGCCCACAACGAAGATTTCTCAAAAGGAGTGCAAGTCAGATGTTGAAGTCACTGCGAGTAACTTCCCTCTACGTTCTCGACCAGGACGAGGCGCTCGACTTCTATGTCGGGAAGCTCGGACTCGAGGTCGTCGACGACATCCCGCTCGGTTACATGCGCTGGCTGACGGTCGGCGTCCCCGGGGACGAGGACCGCAGCATCCTGCTGGAGAAGCCGGGCCCGCCGGCGATGGACGAGAACGGCGCCGCCGACGTTCGCGCGCTGGTGACCAAGGGGCGCGCGGGCGGCCATCTCTTCTTCACCACCGATGACTGCCAGAAGACCTACGACGACCTCGTCGCGAAGGGCGTGGAGATCACCGAACCGCCGACCAACCGCGGCTACGGGATCGACTGCGGCCTGCGCGACCCGTTCGGCAACCACATCCGGTTCTCGCAGATGTCAACCGAGTTCCAGGCCGGACAGTGGGAAGGCGCGATCGAGGGCGCGACCGCCTGAGTCAACTGTTCTGGGAGCCCCGGTCCGTGGCAAGAACGCCGCGGCCGGGGCTTTCTTCTTTCCCAGTTCTAGCTCGCGCCGTTCCTGGCATGGAGCGCGAGGCCACAGGCCAGGCCCGCCGATAATCGTCTGGTGTCTCAGAGAGCCAGTGCGCTTGCCGAAGAATTCGACCGCCAGGTAGCGGCGTTTCGCCGCTGCGTCGAGCAGCTCGGCGCCGACCAGATGAGCCTGACCGGGGTCAACACGCCGGGGCCCAGGTTCATGGACACCGATGAAGCGCGGTCGCTCAACGTGATCGCATACCACGTCCCGTCCTTTCTGCCGCGACACGTGGCGTCCGCGCGAGCCCGGGCCAACGGCGATCCGCCACCCCCGACCGACGCGCACGCGATCAACGCCGCCGAGGCCGAGGAGCGCGCCGACGTGACTCCCATCGAAGCGCTCGACCGCCTTGACGAGGAGGCGCCCAAGGCCCGCGAGTTCCTCATGGGCCTGACCGACGAGCAACTCGACCGGATCGTGCAGATGCCCGTGGGAGAGATGCCCCTGGAGCAGCTCCTCCGGATGGTCCTGATCGGGCACCTCGAACAGCACCGGAAGTCGATCGAGGCGACGATCGACACCTAGCAGCCCGGTCTCCTCTCCTGCCTAAGGTCGGATAACCTCGCGCCGTGATCGACCCGCTGATCATCGTCGGTGCGGGGCCGGCAGGTCTGGCCTGTGGCATCGCGGCGGCGCGGCGTGGCATCCCAGTGACCATCCTCGAGCGTGATGCGCCTCAGCCGCTGGACGATCCCGCCGGCGCGTTCGAGAGCTGGACGCGCCCGGGCGTGGCGCACGAGCGGCTTCCACACAGCCTGCTGGGCCGCACGCGACGAGCCCTGCGCGAGCACACACCTGAGGTCCTGGGGCAGATGCTCGAGCAGGGCGCTTGGGAGAATCCCGTTGGCGCGAGATTCGCTGGAGCCGCTCTCGAGGCCAGCGACGAAGACCTCGTCGTCATACACACACGCCGGCCGTTTTTCGAATGCTTGCTCAGGCGTGCCGCCGAGGCCGAGCCGCTCTTGACCATCCGGTCGAACCTGAAAGTGACCGGCGTCGACGTGACGGCGCAGAGCCCGCCTCGAGTCACCGGTGTGCGCACCGACGCAGGCACCGTTGCGGGACAGCTGGTCGTCGACGCCGGCGGGCGACGATCGCCTGTGCGCGAGTCGCTCGCCGAGGCCGGCGTCGCGCTGCCTCCCTCTGCAACGGAGCCGTGCAGCCTCATCTACTACACCCGCTACTTCCGGCTGCGGGAAGCGGTCGATTATCCGGCCTGGCAGGGCGTCGTCGGACCGAGCGGAACGACCGACTCGGTGCGGTTCAGCATCTTCTTTGGCGACAACCGGACGTTCGCGATCGTGCTGGGAGTCCTGACGTCACTGCACGAGCTCCGGGGGCTCAGCCGACCGGACGTCTTCATGGCCGCGGTCGCACGCTTCAAGTCACTGGCGCCGTTCGCACGACCCGAGATTGCGCTGCCGACCACCGATGTGGTGCCGTTCGGCTCTCTGCACAACGTCTTCCATGAGCCCCTGCTGGATGAAGGGCCGCCTGTCCTCGGCCTTCACTTCATCGGCGATGCGTACTGCCATACCAATCCCCTCTTCGCCTGGGGCCTGTGTCTCGGGCTCCATCAGGGATTCCAGCTTGGCTCGCTGATCGCGGAACACCCGGGCGACGCCCACGCGCAGGCGCTGGCTCTTGCCGATCTGTGCGCCGACGAAGCTCGGCAGTGCTTCAACGTGGTCGCCGAAGAGGACCGGGACCGGACCGCGGCGTGGTCCGGCGAAGCGCTGACCGGACCCTGGCAAGGCCGGACGTTCGCGGGCTTCGTGCGCCAATGTGCGCTGCCGGCGGTCGGCCTCGACCCGTACGTTGCTCGCGCCGTGCTGCGGCGATCGAATCTTCTCGACCGGCCAGAGGAGCTGTCTCGCAACCAAGCGATCCTGCAGCGGGTGATGGAGCTGCAACCACAGCTTCCGGCCCCCGCTCCGGGTTCTGCTCCCTCCAGAGAGGAGTTGGTCGAGCTCGCCAGCGCTCCTTCGACCCACGCCTGACGCTGTACTCGACCTGTCAAGAACGGGTGCGCCAGAGTGGACTCAGGCCGTCTGGGCCGGCGCTCCGCGGGACAGTCCGTAACGGCGCGACGCTGTCGTCAGCCGGCCAGCTGCTCGCGTACGAGTTCGTCGACGCGGCGCCACGGTGGGGATGAGGCATTGACCGCCCGCTGAATGAACTCTGGGATGTCAGAAGCCACCGCCTGCCCGGGGAACTCACGCGAATACTTGGGAGCCCCATCTCCATCGGCGACTGAGACGCTCACGGACGCGCGATGGCAACATCCGGGCATGCCGCGAGCCACGAAGCAGCTCCAAGCCGGCAGGTCGGCGTTTCAGGAGCGCCGGTGGCTCGAGGCCGCCCGGCTGCTGGACGAGGTCGAGGCGGTCCAGCCGCTCGCGCCGGCCGACTACGAGGCGCTGGCGTCCGCGCGCTTTCTCGTCAGCCCCGACCATCTCGGCGCCGAGATCATGGGTAGGGCCAGCCAGGAGTTGGTCGCGCGCGGCGATAGCGAGCGCGGGGCTCGGGCCGCGTTCTTTGCCGGCTCCACTCTCAACCGTCTCGGCGAGACCGCGGCGGGCTCGGGCTGGATCGCGCGCGGCCGCCGGCTGCTCGAGGACGCCGGGCTGGACGACTCGGTCGTGCACGGGTACCTCCTGCTTTCCTCGGTCTTCCAAGCTCTGCGGCGCGGCGACCTCAGCGCCGAGCCAGCCCAGGTTTCGGAGATCGCGGGGATCGCGCGCCGGCACGGGGATGACGACCTCCTCACATTCGTCCGACACCTGGAAGGTCGGGCGACCATCTTGGCCGGCGACGTCCAGCGGGGTCTGGCCATGCTCGACGAGGCGATGGTCGGGGCGGTGACGACGGGGATGTCGCCGCTCCTGGCCGGGTTGATGTTCTGCAGCATCTTGGGTACAGCGCAGGAGCTGCACGAGTACCCACGCGCGCGTGAATGGGCCGCCGCGATCGACGGCTGGTGCGACGCTCAGCCCGGGCTCGAGATGTATCGCGGGGAGTGCCGAGTCTTCCGGGCGCGAATCCTGCAGATCGCGGGCGACTGGCCACGCGCGGAGGAGCAGGCGGCGTCTGCGTGCGAGACCTTTCTGCGGCCGCCCGCATCGCCGTACGCCGCCGCACGGGCGCTGTATGAGCAGGGCGAGCTTTACAGGCTCACCGGTCGCTATGCCAACGCTGAGCAGGCGTTCGATCAAGCCGCCTCGCTCGGTCACCCGGCCCAGCCGGGGTTGGCACTCCTGCGGCTGGCGCAGGGCAGGCGCCAGGCGGCGGCGGCCGGCATCCGGCGCGCGCTCGCCGAAGCGGCGGGGCCCGCTGCCAGGGCCGGGATTCTGCCCGCGTACGTCGAGATCCTGCTCGCCGCCGGCGACCTGCCGGGTGCTCACACCGCAGCCGGCGAGCTCCACGCAGTCGCCACCCAGCTGGAATCCGAGTATCTCGGGGCTCAGGCCGCACAGGCCGAAGGCGCGGTCCTCGTCGCGGCAGGTGAACCCGCGGCAGCGCTCGCGCGCCTGCGGGGGGCCGCGGAGACCTGGCGGCGGCTCGAAGCCGGCCACGCACTGGCCCGCACCAGGCTGCTGATCGCGGACGCCTGCGGCAGCCTGGGCGACGCGGATGCGGCCGCGTTTGAGCGCGCCGCCGCCCGCAACGCGTTCGAGCTGCTCGGGGCGGCTCCGGACCTAGAAGCCAGCGAGCGCCGGCCTGGGCCTGGCGAGCGTCCCTTCGGCCTCACCGAGCGCGAAGCTGAGCTGCTGGCGCTGCTGGCCACCGGGAAGACCAACCGCGAGATCGGCGCCCAACTGTTCATCAGCGAGAAGACGGTGGCGCGCCATGTGAGCAACATCTTCGACAAGCTCGGCGTGTCGTCACGCACGGCGGCGACCGCCGTGGCGCTCAGACACGGCCTGGAGTAGCTCTACACAGAAATACCCACGACGGTTGCGCGCAATCTGCGTAAACCGCCCGATGGCAGGCAGCCAAGCTCGGTCCTACCTTGCATCACATGAAAGCTGTCGTCATCGGAGCCGGACCGGTCGGACTCGCGAGCGCCATGTTGCTCGCGCGGGATGGATGGGAAGTCCGCGTCCTCGAGAAGGACCCGGCGGAGCCGCCCGACACGGCGGCAGAGATGTGGTCTGCCTGGGAGCGCCCAGGCGTGGCCCAGTTCCGGCAGCCGCACATCATGATGCCGCGATTCCGGCAGGTGCTGGACACCGATCTACCGGAGGTCCGCGACTCGATGGAGGAACTCGGCGCGCGGCGCCTCTCCCTGATCGAGGTGCTGCCCCGCACGGTTGCCGACCGATCGCCGCGGCCAGGCGACGACAGGTTCGAATCGCTTACGGCACGCAGACCTGTGGTCGAAGGGGCATTCGCTCACGCGGCACGCCGCTCGCGAGGTGTCGTAATCCAGCGCGGCGCCGGGGTGGACGGCCTCCTCGCGAGCGATTCGGCGCCCCGGGCGAGTGTCCCCCACGTGATCGGTGTCCGCCTCTCGAATGGAGAGGCCGTCCGCGCCGACCTCGTCGTCGATACGATGGGCCGCCGGTCGAAGCTCCCGGAGTGGATCGTGGCGCTCGGCGGACGGCGACCCTACGAAGAGGCCGACGATGCCGGGTTCGCCTACTACGCGCGGCACTTCCGGTCCCGTGACGGCTCCGTTCCCGACTACCGCGGCCCGCTGGGGGGATTGTTCGGGACATTCCACGCGCTGACACAGATCGCTGACAACAACTGCTGGACGGTCGGGTTGGCGCCCATGGCGGGCGATGCGGCTCTCAAGGCACTGCGCCACGAGGAAGTCTGGGACCGGGTGGCGGGCGCGATCCCGCACGTCGCGCACTGGCTCGAGGGCGAGCCGATCAGCCCGGTGCTCGCTATGGCCGGCGTTCTGGACCGCTACCGAAGGTTCGTGATCGACGCTGAGCCGGTGGTCACCGGCGTGCTGGCCGTGGGGGACTCGTGGGCCTGCACGAATCCGACGGCGGGGCGGGGATTCTCCCTCGGCATGCTGCACGCCGTCGCGCTCCGCGACGTTCTCCGCGGCGGAGCCGGCAACCCGCGGGAGTTGGCATTGCGGTTCGACGAGGTGACCGAGGCGACGCTGACCCCCTGGTATCGCGAGCAGGTCGATCGCGACCGGCAGCGCGCTGCCGGCATCCGCGCCGCGCTCGAAGGCGTGACTCCGGCCGTGCCGGATGACCCGATTCGGCAGATGCAGGCGGCCTTCGTGGCTGCGTCCGCATACGACCCGGACGTGGCCAGGGCGTTCCTCGAGGTGATGGCCTGCCTGGCGTTGCCCCAGGAGCTCATGGCGCGGCCGGGCCTGGCCGAGAAGGTCATCGCGTTCGCGGGCGCGGCGATCCCGGAGCCGCAAGCGCCGACGCGGTCCGAGGTGCTGCAGCTGATCGCTGCTTAGGCACTGCGCTGCCCGCCCAGGCGGCCAGGGGATAGAGTGCGCGCGGTGGCAGCGGCGAGGTTGGCAGGGTTGAGGTCGACTTCTTGACCGGGCCGAGGGTGACGGGGTCACTCACCGTACCTCCCGAGGCCACAAGCGCCGAGAAAGCCGAATTCGCCGCCATCCGCCGAGCGCGCTGGCTCGGCCAGTCCTGAGCCCGTTCCGCCGTGCGCGCTCTCTTCACCTGTCGGCCGGGCTTCGGGCACTACGCGCCGATGGTCCCGCTGGCGAGGGCTTTGCAAAATGCCGGCCACACTGTCAGCTTCGCCACCGCGGCGCCCCTCCACGACACCATCCGGCGCGACGGCTTCGAGTCCGACGCCGCCGGGCTGTCACATGCGGAATTCATAGCGGCGCGCGAGAGCGACCCTCGCTTCGCGCCGGCCAGGGCGGATCCTCGCCAGGCCCGCCCGCTTAACTTCGCGCTCGCCTTTGCCGGCTTCGAGATCCCGCCGCGACTGGCCGATCTCGAAAGCGTCATCGAGAACAGGCGGCCGGACCTCATCGTGCATGAGACCACGGAGTTTGCCGGGCCTCTGGCAGCGGCGCTGCGGGGGCTCCCGGCGGTCACCCACAGCTTCGGGCCTCTGGTCGAACCGGAGGTGATGACGGCGGCCGGGCGCTCTGCAGCCGAGCATTGGGTGAGGGCCGGTCTCGCGCCGCCCGACCGCGGGGGGATGTATGACGGGCTCTACCTCGACATCACGCCCCCGAGCGTCCAGTTCGCGGAGATCACGACGGTGCCCTCGCGTCAACTACTGCGGCCGGAGCCGTACCTCGGCCAGGTCGCCGAAACATCCGGCTGGGATATCGGCCTTTCGAACGACCCGGTGGTGGCCGTGACCCTCGGCACGGTGCACGGTAAAGACACAGCGCTCTTTCGCACGATCCTCGACGGCTTGGCGGACCAGGATCTTGTGGTCGCCGCCGCGACCGGCAGCTCGGACATCACGCGGGCCCTGGAGCCGCATCCCGCGAATGCACGCGTCCACGATTGGCTTCCCTGGGCGACCGTGCTCGAGCGTGCGACCGTGGCGGTCTCTCATGGCGGGGCCGGCACCACGCTGGCCTGCCTCTATCGAGGCGTTCCGATGGTCTTGGTGCCGGTGGCGGCTGATCACTTCACAAACTGCCGGGCGCTGGCCCCCACCGGCGCGGCTGTCGTGCTGGAACGGCAGCGCCTCACCCCGGCAGCCGTGCGGCAGGCAGTGGAATCGGCCAGTTCCGCGCCAGCAAGACTCGCGGCGGCACGGCTCGCCGCGGAGATCCAGGCGATGCCGTCACCCGAGGATGTCGCCTCGGTCCTCGCCGAGCTGGCCTGATTCCGGTTGGTGCGCCTTGCCGGAGAGACAGATCAACCGGCCATCGCCTTCATACCCGCGACCGGATCGATTCCGACCTGATCCTCATAGGAGGTCCAGTCGAGATAGGAGTCCTTCCGGGCGACGAGCCCATCGCGGAGCGTGAAGACGTCGGCACCATCGATCGCAAACGGCTTACCTTCCGCGGTCCCGCTCATGACGTACTCGGTCACGAAGTGATCCTCTCCGAAGTGCGCGCGCCGAAGCTCGAAGCGCACGTCCGGCACAGCCGTCAGCAGGCCCGCGATCAACCCGTGCACAGCCTCGCGGCCCAGCGCCGGCGCGCCGATGTCGTGCAGATGGAACACCGAATCCTCGGTGTGCATCGCCGTGATCGCCTCCGCATCGTGAGCAGCCCAGGCCTGGCCGTACCGGACCGCGAGCTCCATCACCGCCTCGTGCATGACAGCCTCCTCAATGCTCGTTCGAGGGCAGGGCCATCTCCATCTCTGCGCACTCGATGCTGACGCCGTCTGGGAGCTCCACCCGTGTCCGGCGCACTTCCCGGAACCCGTAGACCTTGTAGAGCTCGATGCCTGGCAGGGTTCCCATCAGATCCAACCGCCGGAAGCCCTGCGCCCGGGCAGCGGCTTCGCACGCTTGGAGAATCCTGCGGCCGAGGCCACGGCGTGTCCAATCCGAGCGCACGAACATCGCGCGCACGTGGGCCGCCTCCTGCGCCGGGTCGAGCAGCCGGTCGTCGCGGGCGCTGTGGCCGGAGCCGGTGTAGAGAAGGCCACGGCGACTCCAGCCGCCGCAGGCGACGATCTCGGTCCCGGTGTCGAGAGCGAAGTACGTCCCATCGCGGATCAGGGTCAGGTCGGGCACTCCGATGTAGCGCGTCGAAGAGGCCGTTTGCTCGGCGTCGTAGAAGGCCGGGAAGATGTCCCGAATGGATGCCCGCATGAGCGCTTCAATCGCGGGCACGTCCGCCGGCGTGGCCAAACGCAACTCCGGTTCGGCGATCTGGTGAGTTTAAGAGCGAGAGGAATGGTGCGCCTGAGAGGTCTCGCACATTGGCCTCGCAGAGCATCCCTGACGCGACCGAGCTGCAGCTGTTAACACTGAATTCATGTTTCTCGACGTCAACGGTCAGCGCCTGAATGTCGTGAGCTTCGGCTCGGGACCGCGCACGTTCTTGGCCCACGGTGGTTGGGTTGGAAACTGGGAGCTCTGGCAACAGCCCTTCGAGCTGATGAGCCCGCGGTGGCGCTGCGTGTCCTACGACCATCGTGGCTCCGGCGAGAGTGCCGTCCCGCCGGATTCGATCACTCCGCAGGCGCTGCTTGACGACCTGTTTGGCGTCATGGACGCTCTCGAGATTGACCGCTGCGTCCTGGCCGGGGAATCGCTGGGGGCCGTCGTCGCTCTCGAGGCAGCCCTCGAGCACCCGGAACGGTTCGATGGGCTCGTCCTCGTCGATGGTTCACCCGCTGTCACCGAGACCGCACGACCACTCATCGACGGCTCTCGATCTGACTATCCGGCCACAGTGACCTGGTTCATCGATGCCTGCCTGCCCGAGCCCGACAGCGAACACCTGAGGAAGTGGGGACGCGACATTCTGCTGAGGGCCGAACCCGAGGCTGCCGCCCGGATCTTAGAGTGCTACCTGGAACGCGAGCGGCAGCCGCTGCAGCTGGAGAACCTGAGCGTGCCAACACTGGTCCTCCACGGCACCCTCGATGCGATCATCCCGGAGGCTGTTGGCAGGAGGATGGCCGAGCGAATCCCAGATGCCGCCTTCGTAGCCATCGCCGGCGCCGGTCACGTCCCGACAATCACCCGGCCGGCCGAGGTGGTCGAGGCAATCACGAATCGGTTCTCGGACCAGTAAGCGAGACAGTCGGCTCGCAACTCGAAGCCCGGCGCCCACACGGTCACAGGTGCTGCAGCTGATCGCCGCCTAGAGTCGACAACAGCCGCCTCACACAAGCAGCTCGGCGAGTAGAGCACCGGTCAGCCACTGCTCGTAGCGGCGTGCACTCCAACCCAATTCGCGGGCGAACAGATGGTGCAGCTCGGGGCTGGTCAGCGCGAAGAACCTCTCGGTCGCCTCACCTTGGCTCAGCCCGGGCCGGAGGCCAGCCGGTTCGGCGATCCATTCGACCAGGGTTGCCTGACCTTGGATCCGCCGGCGCGCGTGCAACCGTGCCAACTCCGCGATCTCCGGTTCCAGCGGCGCGGCGCTCCGCATCACAGCGTGGATCGGGCCCAACCGATCGAGCATGCGTCGGGTGTTCCGAGCCAGCGCCCGCACTCGACCGGGTGCGTCGGGGATGCGTAGGACCGACCGCATCCAGGTTCGGTCGAGCAGAGCGACAGGGGCGTCGTCTCCGGCCAGGGCGATGTCGAGCAGGGCGGCGAGCAGCTTCGGTTTCGTCCCGAAATGGAGGTAGACGGTCTCGGCGGCGACGCCCGCTCCGGCGGCTATGGACTCGACGCTCGAACCAGCGTAGCCCTTGGTGAGGAAGAGCCGGCCGGCCGCCTCGATGATGCGTGCCCTCGTGGCCCGCGCCTTCTGTTCGCGAACAGCCGAGCTGTATGCACGCGGCTTGACCCGTCGAGCGTGATTCACTACAGTGTCACTTTAGCGAACTTAGGCAGGAGTGGAGGACATGTCGACGACCGTCTACCCGGTGAACGTGAGCTGCCCGATCGAGGCGGCCTTCGACTACGTGGCGGAGGTGGAAAGACACCCGGAGTGGGCATCCGACGAGATGCGGGTCGAGCGGCTCACTCCAAGCGAGCTCGGTCTTGGCACGCGGTATCGCACGACCGGGCACTCGGAGGTGTGGAACACCGACAACGTGGCCGAGGTCGAGGTGACTCGCTATGAGCGTCCATCAGCCTTCGAGATCGTCTGCCGAGATGCACACGGTGAGTTCCGCCATCTCTTCACGTTCGCCAGGGGAGCCGATGGGCGAGTGCAGGTCGAGCGGCACTACACGGTCCCCGACGTCGTCAGCGCGGAGGCGAAGCAACGCGTCGAGGCACTGATGGTGACGGTGATCGAGCCCGCCCGCAAGGCCGCTATGTCGAATCTCGGGCGCCGGTTAGAGGAAATCGCTGCGGCGGCCGGTTGACACCTTTGATGCGAGTGGTGCGCCTGAGAGGACTCGAACCTCTGGCCTCGTGCTCCGCAGGCACGCGCTGTATTGCCCTTCGCTCCACCTTCCTTCCGGCGGGAGTTCCTGACTCACGACCGCGACATCTCCTGAAGAACGCCAGCGAGAGCCGTGCGTGCGAGGACGAGCCGTGCGGTCGGGCACCAGGTCACTCGCAGCTGATCGCCAGGCCGGACGTCGAGCAGAAGCGCCAAGTCAGTCGGCAATCTGAAGCGACTGCGCGAGCCGGCGGCGATCACCCATTCGTTCGGGGTCGCGCTGGCGTTATCGGGCTCCGCCGGAACCGTCCCACCCACTCGCTGCAGGAACTCACGGCTCCTCGGCGAGATGGCTGACAGCCGCCGTGACTTATCGGGCATCCAGCGAGGCCTCGGGCTCTTCGCTGATCGAGGTCTCGCCCACAGCTCGACACAGCTCCGCGTCACCCTTCGGTGAGTTGAAGTACGCGATCCCCTCTTCGGTATCGCTTATCCGTCCGTGCCAGCCCCTGGCCTGCCATTCCTCGGACACGAAAATCAGGTTTCGCGTGAAGCAACAAGCTCCGGCGAACGCCAGAGCTCGCCCCCGAAGGTGTCGCGAAGGTCCAAGCTCCAGCATGGTTCGGGGAACGAGCGTGATCTCGAACCGCGTCGATTTAGCCATTAGTCGACGCCCTGCTTGCGGAATCGCTCCATCGCCTGCTCGGTGATTGGATTCATGCGCCCCCGCCGGCGACGCGCATAGTGGCGCGCGTCAGTCTCGCCGCGAGCGCACAGCGTCCAAGCATCCGCAAACTGCCTGATCAATGGGGGCGAGATGCCGTCCTCGCAGGTGCGCAGCCCTCCCAGCATCGTGCTCAGGTTCGTGGCGCTGAACATGACCAAGAGATCGCGGTGCTGATGATCAATCTCGGCATCGAGGCCATCCGGGCCATTCGGATGCACGTCATCCGGGCGCGCGTGCACACGCAACCACCAGTCGGCCTCCACCAGTCGGCGGATCCCAGGCATATCCCACTCTTGGTCGTAGAAGCCAGCCAGTTGCGAGATCAGGGCTAGAAGGTTTGATTCGCTGAGCGTGGCGACATACAGGGACCTATCGGCCTGGATTTCAAGCTGCACGTTGAGACTCCTCATGGCGAACCACGACGGCCAGGGCGCGTGCGACCAGCGGAAACGCTCCCCGGCTACGCCGATGGCCACGCAGCCGGCCGATGATCGGAGCCCCGCGGCGAGGGTCTTGGACGGCTACCAAGTAATTGCCAAGCTCCTCGTTGCCCGAACCGTCGTTGGCCACGAAGACGACATGCCGACTGATCCGGCGGCGCAGATCCCGGCGACCGCCTGGTTCCAGATCGATGGTGAGCGTAATCGTCAGCACGAGCCCTCCAGGTGATCGATTCGCTCGTCAAGCAGCTCCTGGAGCCGGAGCGGCTTGAAGCTCCGAAGGGGCGCGGCGACGTTGATGTGGCGCCGCGAGGACTCGAAATGTGATGCCACCTCCTCGCCAGGCTCATGCAGGTGGCCCTGCAAACACGGAGCCGGTGGGTGGAAGTGACCATGGAGCGAGAGCATCCCGGGAACCAAGACAGCCGGGAAGTGACCGCAGTCGACGACCCAGCCTCGGTACTGAAACTGAAGGCCTTTCACTGGGTCGCCGTCAGCCCTAGCGACCGCCCAGCCGGCCGCATCGGCAACCTCTAGGACATCGTCGCTGTCCCAGTTGCCAGCCACCAAAGTCACGCGGCCTGGCAGCTTCTCCAGGAGTGCTCCTAGTGCAATCGCGGCGTCTTCGGCATCCTGTCGAGCGAGGAAGCCGAGTCCCCACATCCCATCCAGATCGCCGAGGAAGAGCACGCGTTCCGTGGCCGTCACCGGCCAGTTCGCGACGATGAGTTCGTCAGCTCCGCGCGGTCGGTACTGCTTCGCTTCCAAGAGCAGGTGCAGGTCGCTAACGACCCAGTCATAGGGCAGCGACGCACTCGGCTGGAGACTCACGGTTGCGCCACCAGATCGAGCAAGAGCCGATAGGCAGCCTCTTCCTTGCTGCTAGCAATCCCGTAGCGTCCTTTGTCAAGGCGAAGCCCAGCGCCAATCTTCAACTCTCCGCAGAGCCACGCTCCGCCGGGGAACGGCTCTAGCAAGAACCACCCGATACCTGCCTTGACGAGCAGCTCGATGGTCTGATCGAAGCGGGGCAGCCAGACTCTGGCGGGATCGTCCGATGTCTGGTCGACTCCCAAATGGATGAATGCAACGTCGGGATGGTTGGCGTCTGGCTCGGCCCAGCAAGCCCAGTCCTCCACCTCAAGCTCGTGAGGCACTGGAAACGATCTGCAGAGCGATCGGAACGAAGCAGTCGCCGGCAGGGTCATATCGCCTGGCGCCGCAGGCTGAACACGGGAACGCTTCTGGTGAAGATGGCCGGTTGGAGATAGGCGTAGCCCTGCTCGGCCCAGGCCGGCACACCTGCATACGAGGCCAGGCGCCGCCCCAGAGCACGAGGAGCCTGCCGGCGTGATGGTCCCTCCGCCGTCTGGCCGAGCGCGATCTCGACTTGGCGGTCGAGCCAGTCTAGGCTGGCCCGCCAGAACTCGTCGAGGTCCGCCGGGTGCAGCCAGACCGCCGACCAATTGAACTCCTCCTCGGCCCGCTGGCTGCCGAAGGCATTGACGATCTGCATACGCAAGGCCTCGTCAGGAGCCCACAGCTCATGCCAGGTGGGCAGCAGCAGCCGCCAGCAGAACCACCGGTCCTCGTAGCGGACATCGATGCTGTTGAGTAGCGCTGCTTCGGTCACGTCTCCGACTCTATCACTATCGCTCTGGCTCTATCATGCTCGATCATGCCACGAGCACTAGACGGGAGCTCCGAGCGAGGGACGCGCCTAGGTCTTGGGACGCTTAGGGCGCTGGCGTGGTGCTGTTCGTCTGAACGCGCGCAGCGTCTCAACCTCATCGGGGTCGAGGTAGGTCCGGAGGTCGCCGGCGCGGCTGTAGCGGGTCAGCTCATTCTTGTGGAGCCACCGGTACAGCGTCGCCACGCCGACGTCGAAGCGCTTGGCCGCGTCCTGAATGGGGATGAACCTGTCCGCCTCGCGCGCGATCCGCTTGTCTCCCAAGATCGTCGGCCAGTCTGGCACAGCGGCGACCTCCGCGACGGTGCCGTCTAGCTTGGGCGACCAATACCTGTCCGCCGATGAGGCTGCCCACCTCCTCAGCGTCAGCCGCAGCCGGATCTACGACATGGTGGAGCGCCAGCAGCTGCCGGCCCTTCGGTTTGGACGCGCTATCCGGATTCCCATGACGGGGTTGGACGACCTGACCTCGCGCTCGGTCGCTCGGGTTGTTGATTCCTCACCGGCCTTAACACCCAGGCAACGCCAACCCAACGCCGGCCCCACAGTATCCGGCGACGTGAGGCGGCAGCGAGACATAGTCGTGAGGTCGGACGGTGTCATCCAAGGCCGGAAGGTCGGTCCAAACCAAGGTCGCCGGCCGTTTGAACGCTCAGACCGCCCGGGGACCTGGCGGGTGAAGTATCGCGACGAAAAGGGCATCCTTCGTAACAAGGACATCTCCGGACGTGACGCTGAAGCTCAAGCGTGGGCTCTGTTCAACGCCACGCAGGAAGCGCCCGGAGCAGTTCCGCTGCTGGATCGGTTCGTCGATGACGTCTGGATCGAGTGGTTTGACCGGCGACGTCCCAACGGCGACCGAGCGCAGCGGCTGGCTTGGAAGGCGCTGCTCGTCAAGATGCTCAGCGAAGACGAGCGAAGGCTTCGCAGCTTCTACTTGAATCCTGCCCTCGCAACGACCTTTCGGGACCGGCTCCAGGCCAAGGCAAACGAGCAGGGTCGGGGCTGGGGCTGGTACCAAAGCCTGATCGCGCGTCTGAATCGCCTGGGGTTCGCCCTCGCTAGTCCGATCTATGGGGGCTTGTTCAGGGTCAACCCCTTTGGCGGGCTCGATCCGATCATCCCGCCCGAAAAGGAGCTGGGTGACGACGACTACGGGGACCTCGAAGACGAGGACGAGGACATCCCTCCGACTGAGCGCATCGACGAGGCGATGGTCATCCGGATGCTCGCAGCGTCCGCTGGAACGCATATCTTCCCGCCCTTGGTCGCGTCTCTCCATGGCGTCCGCGCCGCAGAGCTACGACCGTTGAGGGTCGGCAACTTCGATCGCGTCGACGGTCGGCTCAAGATCGTGCGGCAGGCCAAGAAAGACGGCACGATGACGAAGCCGAAGACCAAGAGCAGCCGGCGCATCATTCGACTCTCCGAGGTCGGCCGGCAGATCATCGTCGCCATGCTGGAGGCCCGAGAGGCCGAGCTCGGATACCCGCTGCCCAGGAAGGCTTATCTGTTCGTCAGCGGGCTCGACCAACGCTGGACGAGCGGCGGCCTACTGCGGGCATTCCGACAGATTTCGGGCGCGCAAGACTTCGTTTGGACACCGAAGTACGGACGTCATGCCTGGATGAACCTCGCCCGGCCCCTCGTCAAGAAGGAGCACCGGGACGGATGGACTGGGCATATCTCGGTCGGCTACATCGCCGCCATCTCGGCACTGGTGGGCACAGCGATCACCGAGAACAACGTCGACAGGCTCTATGGCAACAGCCTGCCCGAGCCACTCCGCGAGCACGTCCGAGAGGCCATGGAGCCCACGCTGGACAAACTGCTCACACCCCACGCCGATGCTCCCATTGCCCTTAAAGCGCCGGTCTGGGAGCGCGGCCGGCTGAAGGACCTAGCACGCGCGGCCGCGCGCGGCCGGAGGCTGTGCGCGAACACCCTCCGCCCCCCGCACTACTTCGAGGGCGGTCGTACTGACCGGATCTACTGCTCAGAGCGCTGCCTGAGGCAGATGATCAAGAAGCGCTACAACGAGCGTCATCGGAAGCCGAAGCTCGAACCTGAGCTGGAGATGATTCCCTGCGCCGGCCCAGACTGCCAGGCGACGGTGACCAGACCCTTGCTTGGTCCTGGCAGCCGGCGGAGGTTCTGCTCTCAGCGATGCGCACACCGCTCGTACTACCAAGCTAATCGGGAGAGGATCCGGGCAACGGTGACTGCCGCGCGCTGGGCAGAGCGCGAGCTGTTCAACGCTCGACGCCGCGAGCGGTACAAGCGGAAGAAGCAGCAACAGACGAGGAACGCCCTAGTCGCGGCTTAGCGACGAATAGCTTTGGCCGCGTTGCCCTGCGGTCGTCTGTGCTGAGTACTCACCGCAAGCCAGGCACGAGGAAAGCTCCCGGAGCTGCTGCGCTGCTGGGGGCCACACAGTTGAGCGCAGCGTTGGTTATGCGCGATTGGAGTTCGCGGCAGCGGTGGTGGCCCCGCCCTCACTGCCAAGGGGACAAGAGTCTTACACCCGAAGGGAGGCCTGGTTGGAACGAGCTAGAAGAAAACGCGGAACTCAGATGGCCGCCGCCATCTTGCCTGCGCAACTGTCGATATTGGCCATGGTTTTAGGGACGTCGAATTCAAGTGCTTCAAGCATCGAGTCGAGTCGCCGGCGGACCTGACCGTAAGTCTCCTTCGGGACGACTCGGGCGTGCATGACCTGATTCCGAGTAGAGGCGAACTGCTTGTGCCGAGCAGTCATCCAGCTCAGGTCCGGCACCATCGGCGCCGACCCCGTGTTTAGGGCAACCGGCACCATCACGTGCCGGAAGACGGGATTGAAGAGATGCCTCACGATCGCCTGAAGCTCCCCAAAGTCAAGAACGCGGAGGAACTGGAGCGCGCCGGTGAGTTCCTGCATCTCGGGCTCGTCGCCGGCCACGGCCGACTTCCAAAGCCTCGGGTTTCTCCTCAGCTTCGGAACGTCGTCGGCTGAGAGGTAGTTCTCCGGGGTCTCCCACCACTTCTCACCCAGTTCATGGGTGACGAGGACCTCGATCTTGCACCTAAGCGAGTTCTCGTACAGGTTGAACCGCGTGTAGAGCTCGCGACCACGTACGAGCGCCTCGTTGACGACTTCGACGGTGTAGGGCCAGGGATCTGCGACCTCGCCGTGTGTCCCAGCCATGCGCTTGGCGGTCTCCTTCGCAGCCTCCAGCACGTACTCGTGGCCGTTGCAGCGGGTGAACTTCTCGATCCGAGGGCGTAGGCTGAGGCCAGGCTCGGACTCGGGATCGATCCCCAAAACTGCGCAAACCCTTGCAGCCGCCTCGGCGGAGTGCTCTGAATGCTTTGACTTGATCGAAGCAGGGGTGGCCAGGGGTGGTATAGTACGTGGCGAGCGTGGCCCTCACGGGCTGCGTGTGAATGACGGCGCCCGCAAGGGATCCGAGCATTCCGGCGCTACTAAACCTCGCATCGCCAGTGATGTGAGGTTTAGTTGTTTCTAGGCCCTGGACCAGTGGCTCGACCGGCCCCTCATCGAGGTTGGCCCTCCGCTAGAGTGCGCCCGTGGCGGACGGCAGCAAGATCGAGTGGACCCAGGCCACCTGGAACCCAGTAACGGGGTGCACCCGCTTGAGCCCAGGCTGCGCCCGGTGCTACGCGATGACCTTCGCGGAGAGGTTTCGAGGAGTGCCCGGCCACCCATACGAGCAGGGCTTCGATTTGAAGCTGTGGCCGGAGCGGCTGGACCTGCCCCTGCGCTGGCGGCGGCCCCGCCTGGTGTTTGTGAACAGCATGAGCGACCTGTTCCACGAGGAGGTGCCGGAGGCATTCATCCAGGCCGTGTTCTGGACCATGCGCGAGGCGCCGCAGCACACATTCCAGGTGTTGACCAAGCGGGCAGACCGCCTGGCTGAGTTGGCGCCGAGGATCGATTGGCCGGAGAACGTCTGGATGGGCGTCTCCATCGAGAACCGGCGGTTCGTGACCCGGGCTGACCGCCTCAGGACGGTCAGGGCGGCGATCAGGTTCATCTCGGCCGAGCCACTGCTTGGGCCGCTGGAGGGGCTGAACCTGGACGGGATCGACTGGCTGATCGCCGGCGGTGAGTCGGGACACAAGCACCGCCCGATGGCCATCGAGTGGGTGCGCGAGCTGCGAGACCGCTGTCAGGCCGAGGGCGTGGCGTTCTTCTTCAAGCAGTGGGGCGGCCGGACCTCGAAGATCGGCGGCCGCATCTTGGACGGCCGAGAGTGGTCGGAGTGGCCCCGACCGGTCCCGCTGCGGGCGGCAGCCTCTTAGAACAGGGTCTGCTGCTGCTCTCCCCTCTGGGTGAACCAGTGCATGGTCAGCTCGTCCTCGTCGAAGGTGCCGTACGACTCCTCGTCAGCAGCGCGACAGATCGCGGCCAGCTCTGACTTGGTGAACTCGCCCAGCGTGCCTTCTTCGTGGAGCTGCTGGAGGGGCGTGCTGCTGTCGCGGTAAAGGTCGAACAGCTTGGCGGCAGCGTGGGCTTTGCCGATCTCGTCCAGGCCCTTGGCGAAGAGGCCGACCTCGCCCGACTTCTGGACCGCCTCGGCGAACCGGTCGCGCGCCACCGGGACGTGGGTCAGATGGATGAGCACGCGGTACTGGCCGCGACTGGAGTTGAGGCGGTGCGGCGTCCGGTACTGGAAGCGGTCGAACCTGTCGGCGTAGCCCTGCGCGAGCCGCTTCATGTTCTCGTAGAAGGGCAGGTCGGGGCTGGTGACCAGCTGCCAGGTGTAGCCGCCAAAGAGCTCGCCGAGGATCTCCTGGGCGCGCCGGTCCATCTGCAATTCTTGCCAGGTCGGTTCTCCGTGAGCGCCGACCTTCGACCAGACCTGGCCGTGGATGCGCCAGAGCCCGGTCAAGTCGAGGTTGATGATGACCTCGGGCCCGTAGTCGGGCTCCTGCAGCCGCGAGATGACATCGAACGGGATGCCGGTCGGCCCGAAGGGGTCGATCAGCCACAAGCTCGGGGCCCTTACCGAACCCGCCTCGCCCAGGAACTCCATCAGGTACCGCTTGTAGTCGCCGTTGTAGATGCGGACGTCGATGCGGTCCCTGGCCTTGATGGCGGCCGCGAACCGCTCGTCGACACGCTGCTGGAGGCTCATCACCCAGTGCGCGTCCTCGTCCACGGCCCGGACGTGCACGGTCGCCTTGGCGTTGCGGCGCTGCAGGGTACGGCCCTCGAAGCAGGCGATGAGCGGGCTGCCGTAGAGGTAGCCCAACGGGTGCTCGCGGCTGCCGTGTAGCCCGGCGCCAGCGTGGGTGTCGATGAAGAAGAGGTCGTAGGGGTTGGGGATATTCGAGTTGAGGAGGATGTTGCCGTAGGCCCGGTAGTAGCGCCGCAGGACCCGCAACTTGTGGCTGGTCTGGGCGTGCTCCTCGATGTAGTTCGACTCGTCGACGTGGATCGCCGGAGCCGGCTCGGGGGCGGAGGGATCAGGTAGAGGGAACGGCCTGCTAGCGGTTGCTTCTGACACGGAGACTCCTTTGATTTAGGCTTGGCAGGCACGCGGGAGCGTATCAGTTCCGCACTCCCAAAACCGCGAAAGTTTCCACACCACCGCTATCCCCAGGCTTCTCCCCAGGGTTGTCCCCAGCAAGCGGTATCTTGGCGTCCGTGAGTCCCGCCTACCGAGCCGGCATGACCGCCAAGGTGAGCCTGGTCATGCGCGAGCTCAGGGGCGAGGACTCGCTGAGCGACTTCGCGCAGAGGCTAGGCGAGCAGCTGCGACGCCGGATTGACCGCAGCCAGGTCGCCAACTGGGAGGCTGGTAGGTTCGTGCCCCGGGCCGACGTGTTGCTGGCGGCCGCCAGCGTCAGCCGGGTGCCGCGTAACCAGTGGCCCACGCCGCTCAGCGAGTGACCAGCGGCGTCATCCAGCGTCGCGCATAGCCCGGAGTCGGGAGCGGGTCCGCCGGAGCTTGAGCTCGGCCGCCTTCCTCGTCACACCCAGCTTCGCCGCGATCTCGTTTCAAATCTGTGGATGCGTTGGCGCGGTTGGGGCTGCCTCCGCAGCCGGCTGGCCGCTCGGAATACGAACTCGTTCCGCGGCCTCCCAATGGCATTCCGCCTCTCGCCATATAGATACTTTAGGTTTAGCTAAAGTATGATTCTGGAAACAACAGGCGCGGAGCCGCTTTCAGGCGGCCTATCCAAAGCAGGAGGCGACTTCATGGCAGAGGCGTTCAGCATCCAGATCACTTACAACGGCATCACCAGGGACCTGCAGGTTCAAAGCGAGGAGCAGATGCAAGCAGTCCTCGCGCACGCGATCGGTCTCTTCAACGTGCAGCAGCAGCCGCACCAGATGGGCCTCTTCACGGAGGCCAACGTCCAGGTCGCCGGGCGGCCGTCCGACAACTCTCAGGAGATCCACCAGAGCGTCGAGCAGGCCGGCCTCCAGCCGGGTCAGCTGCTCATCCTCCGCCAGTCCGTCGTCCAGGGTGGCGCCGCGTGATCGACGTCCCCGAGGATGTCTGGCAGGACACCGTCGAGATATTCCGTTCCTGCGGTCAAGGCCGGCGGGAGTGCGTGGTCTACTGGGTTGGGCCTAGCTCGGACGACCTCCGGGTCGTCCGGCCGGTCCACCCGGTCCACACGGCCACGCCCAGGCACTACGAGGTTGACGGCGCCTGGCTGACCCAGCTCTGGGTGGAGCTCGCACGCAGAGGCGAAAGCGTGCTCGCGCAGGTCCACACCCACCGAGGGCAGGCTGGGCACAGCACCACCGACGACCAGGGGGCAATCGTTTACCAGGCCGGGTTCCTGTCGCTGGTGCTGCCGTGGTTCGCCATGAAACGCGACTCCCGGCGCGGCGTCTTCCTTGCCGAGCTGAGCTCTGCCGGAGCGTGGGAGGAAATAGAGGTGGGGAAACGGCTCCGGTGGAGTTGACCGCTCGCGACGCGCTGGCGCGCACCATCCTGCTTACGCGCCAGCAGCGACTGCCCGATGTCGACGAGAACGACTTGGTGAGCGCGCTGGCGAACACGACGATGGCGATCGTCGCCAACGAGGAGAACCTGTCGTCATCGGCGGCGCAGGCAACCGTGGTCGCGTTGGTCGGACTGGTCACTGCTTGCGGGATCCGCGTGCGCCTGGTCATGCCGACCACGGCAGTCACCGGCCACCAGCCGCCGATGATCGGGGACGACCTGCTCGATGGGCTCTGCAAACTGGCGGCTGACGTTGTTCCGGGGGTCGAGGCCACCGTGGATCCCAACACCCGCGCCGGCGATATTGTCTTCGTCCTCGGCAGCACCCCCTGGAACGGCGAGGCCAACCGCGCCTGGAGGCTCACAGCGGACGCGTGGAGCGGATCGATGTTGAAGCCCGAGTCCCTCGGTGCCCCGATACCAGCCCGGCTGCCGCTTGGTGGATTGGCCGCGGCCGTGGCCGCGGCCGGTGAGCCTTACCGTGCCGCACTCCAGAGCCTCGTGGCCGGCGGCTCCCGCCTGACCGACCCGGCGCTCCTGGTCCCAGCGGAGGAGGTGACGCTTCGGCTCGCGCCCGCGCAAACGCCAGAGAGCGGCTTCAATATGCGGTCGCTGGACCTCGTCAGTGGGGGCGCCCTGACGAGCTCTCTGATGCATGCGCTCCTTCGAGTCGAGGAGCTGGACCTGAATATCCGACTGTGGGAGCCGGAGGATGCGGACGGAACCAACCTGAACCGTTACGTGCTGCTCAGGCGCTCGATGCTTCCCATTTCAAAGGTCGACATGCTCCGACGATGGCTCCGCCCTGGCATCTCGCTGACCGACTTTCAAGCGCCTGTCGACGAGCTCCGACTTCGACAGATCGGACAGTGGGCACCGTGGGTCTTCGTCGGTGCTGATCGCGTCGAGGCTCGATGGTTGGTCCAGAGTGCTTGGCCAGAGCACCTCGTTGTGGCCGGTACCGTTGACTTCCTCGCCGTCGTCTCCGAGCACGACCGCACGCGGCCATGCGCCCGTTGCCTGCACGCCGCGGCGAACGAGGCTCGCGCCGAGGTGGCGACCATCTCCTTCGTCTCATACCTCGGTGGATTGCTCGCCGCGACGCGCCTGCTGAGTTGGTCGGCCGTTGGAGCCTCACCAGACTCGCAGCAGGTCACGTGGGCGTACGGCGATCGCCTCGATTCGCCCACCGGCTTCCGTCCAGGTGCTGTCACACGTGAGGCTGGTTGTCCGATCTGCTCGCGACGCTGATCGCGTCAGCGCAGAGTTACTGTCCCAACGCCCAGCAGCGATTCCATAGCGCTCGCGTGGATCGATCCGAACCCGCTAAGAAGTCGGTGGCGCTGCCGGCGTGCCTGAAGGCAGGGACACCTCACCTTCGGCGATGCGCAGCCGCATCACGGGTGAGATCAGGCGTGGCAGGCCCGCTCGGTTGATAGTGCTTGATAGGTACTCGCGCCAGTACGGCCAGACATTGAATACCGATTGCCACCGGACGAACGACTCGATCTCCTCGTCATCGAAGTGCTCGTTAGCCGGCAAGCCGTAGGTGAGTCTGAAGGCTGCGATGACGCTGTATGGGACGTCCTCGGCGTTCTCCTCGGTCTCCGAGGGGAAGGTCGTCGAGAAGCCAACGGTCACCCCGAGGGTTGTTTCGTCCTTATTCAGCTTCCAGCGCGGCGTGATCCCGAACTCTGGGACCTGATCGGTCGGCGGGTCTCCCGAGGGCAACTCATCGTCATCACTCCGGGTGAACTGGGCGAAGACGAGCTCGATGTTCCTGATCTCAACCGCGCCTCCGACCCGCAGACCGGTTTCTCTAGACGGGAGCTCCTGGGACTCGTCCGGCTCGACACTCTGGCGCAGCTTGGGCGCCGCTTGCTCCGACGGGCCGGTCAAGAGACCAACGCCCTTGTGTCGGACGGAACCGCCACGCTGACCACTGGCTGCCCCTGCCAACGCAACGCGAGGTGGGTGTCAGTGTGGAGTCGGCTCGGTACGTAGTGGCTGTTGCTCGCAGCCGTGCCGCCGTCGCCGAGCACCCAATCGGGGATTGCCGGGTCGCTCGCAGCTGGCGTGTTCCGTCTGTCGGCCATCGGAGTCGCTCTGAGACCGATGTGAACTCCCAAGGCCCAACCAACCGCCCCGAGTGTCCGTAGGGTCAGGTTCCCGGTCCCACTCAATATCTGACTGACCCGGCCCTCGGTCACCCCGAGGCGTTCGGCCAATCCACGCTGCTTGACGCCGGTAGCCTCCAACAGGGCGGCGATGCTGTCGGTCACGTCACCGATCAGCAGGTCCTCTTCGAGTTTGCGTCGGCCTTGGGGGGTTGCCCGCGCTTCCTCGCCGAGCTTCCGCAGCTTCACCGCAGTTCCAGCCATCGATTGATCACCACCCTTGCTATATGTATGTCTGCTCTTCGCAACTTGTTGTTCTGTTTGTTGAGTCCGTGTGCTGCCCAGAAAGTCGCACCTCCGGGCGGCACGCCACGCTGGAAGTGGCCGAGCATCCGCAGATGAGGCGCTCGCGCTCCCCGATGCGTACCCCTGAACTCCCATACGGCCGGATCTCCCCCCTGGACGACCTTCCCGACGACGATCTCGACCTTGCCCAAGGCACCAACCGCCAAGTGGCTATCGAGGTTTCTCGCCCGCGCGAAGAGTCTTATCCGAGCGTCACCTCCTATTTCTTCAAGCCAGCCGGCGATGTTGCTGCCCGCCAAGGCACGCAGCACGAGGTGCTCCCCCTCGTCGTAGAAGACGTCGGGCTCGCGTCGTCTGCTGCGACCCTCACCAAGACGGATTAGTTTAGCGATAACTAAAGTCCCCGCGCAGATTGATCTTACCGGAGGCGGTCGGCCTCAGTCGCGTGGTCTGCGAGCGCCGGCTGCCTTGCACGGAAGGACCTTCGTCGTCTTGGTCCCCGACTTGGGCTCCCGCCCGCCGCCTAACGCCCCTACCGAGCTGTTGCCGCTAGTCTCTGCACTTCCGGCAGCGACAGGTGGGGCTAGTTCCGGCGCTGACGACGGCAGGATGCGTCGCGCCTAGCCGCCCGACCTCTGGCCAGCCAGCCAGGTGCACACATGCGCGCAGACAGCGACGAATGCGGGACGCCAGCGCTTGCATAGGGCGAGTGGCTCAAGCCACTCCTGATAGTTGTCCGGAGATGGGAAAAGACCCGCGAGGTGTGCAACGTCCCGAGAGGGGTCCGCGGATAGTTTGGGTGTGCCAGCCTTCAGCGTCTCCCGAGAAGGCGGTCCCGGCAGTGTCACCACCACCAGAGGCGTGGAACGATGGATCGCGGCATCTCGCCACCGAATCACATCGATGAATAGAGGTCTATGGACGGCCAGAGACACATAGTGCTGCCTACTCGCCGCTTCCAACGCCCGCCAAAACACCGGCTTTCCGAAGTCAGTCTGTTTTGGCCTCAATTCCAGGGCAAACAATTCGTTCGCCACGATGGCGGTGGCGTCGAGAAGGCTCTTCGTGCCGCCCAGGTACGCGTTGAGCATTGTGCCGATGGCGATCGACTTCTGCCAAGGGTCGGCTCGCGATCTTAGTACCGTTTCCATCTGATAGTTCCAGTAGTCCACGTCGGCCATGCGCCTGCACACGAGTTCAGCTAGACGGACACTCTGTGCCGCGAGTAGTTGGATCGGTCGGCCATCGAGAGATCCAAGCAGCGCATCGAGCTTGAGGAAACAGTCAGGCACCGGGACAGGGACCAGCCGATATGCCGTGCGGTTAAAGAAGTGTGTCGGCACGTCCGGAGGCTACCAAGCGGAACGGAAAGCCGGCCCGTTCCTAAGGGCGCAGAGCCTCGCCGTATCCGGGTCGAGCCCGAATCGCGTCGCCCAAGTGCGCAGACGGACGCTGGCACAAGAAAGGTGTGAGTCCCCAACTTCGGTCCCCATCCGCCGGCACAGAACTCCCTACGAACTCAGATTCGGCTCTTCGGTGCGCGCCCTCGGGTCACCTGGACTGCTCGGCGGCAGCTCACGACCGCCATCGGTTACTCCTTGCGCCACTTGTCCGGAGAGCCAGCCTTGGTGTTTCGGACTCGCTCAACGATGCGTGCCGCGTTGGGTTCGATCCGCTTGGCGCGTTCGATGGCAGCTGCTTGCGTCGGCTCGATCGCGCTTGCGCGCTCAGATCCGGGGCGCCGAACAGCGTAGTCCCGCTCCTTCTCCCGTCGCTCAATGAAAATCTCGCCCTTCTTTCCAGCCATAGCGATACCCCCAAAGTCGAACTGATGTTCGCATCATACCCCTGTTGGCGTACGACGTCCACCCCCCTGGCGCGGCGTCCTCAGTCTGAGCGACTCGCGGCTCCTGCTGGCCCGCTGAGCGATGAAGACCACCTTCATGATTCAGTTCGTGCACCGCGACTCCGCGGTTCCAGGTTCCGTGTACCAGGACTTCTACAACGCTAGCCGTCCCGCGCCGTACGCCCTCATCTATATCGCTCGCCGAACGATGGAGGGCATCCGTTCAGGCGCCGTACTCCGGATAGTCACACCTCACGATCTTGTGAACAGTGGCGCAGCGCTGCGGCTCCGATCGCGCACCGGGATGGCCGGAAGCCCGTAGAGTGCCAGTCTCGGCAGCAGTAGGGGCGGACATCAGCGGTCGAGGGCTGTCGCCGACGGACCAAGCTGGCCCGACCCCCGAGTTCAAAATGGCGCCACCGCGAGGGATCCGAACTCCCGACCGTCTGGCAGTTGCTGTTAGCGGCAGCCCCCACCTTGGCAGCTAACGGAACACGCAGCCGAGCACTCGGCCGTCTTCGCCAGCGCGATCACATCAGGAAGTGCATACAGGCTGCGTAGAGTCTCGCGCTTCAGTCTGAGTCTCGCAGCTGGCGCCTGGATCGCCGGCGCTGCTAGATCGGCACCTCTCGATCGACCGCCTCCGATCCTCAATCCCAGCCCAAGGTCTGCTGTACCCATCTCACCAATGCCTCCTCTACTTGGGCCACAAGATAGCAGAGGTTCAGCCAAATGCCAATATCAGCGATATTGAGTTAACCAGTCACCCGACAGTCTTGTAAACGCAGCCTTTACCAACTGATGCTGGTTCGAGCCAGCATTAAAGCGGAGGGGAGCTACTCGCCACTCACTTCTACGGAGACTTGCCAGGCACTACCGCCAACGGTTGCCGCTGAAGTAGAGCACCACGATTCCCCCGCATGCCACTGAACCCCCGAAAATAGTGCTGAAAGGCGCCAGCGTCTGGGCAGGGCCCGGCCGCGCGAGCAGCAGATAACCCACTCCGAACAGGACAACACCGAGCAAGGTTATCAGCGCCGTCACGAACCTCTGGCCTCCAGTCAGCCCCCAGTTGCGTCGATGCAATGATCGAAAAACTCGGATGAAGACGGCGAGGAGCAAGCCGACCACAATCAGACCGGCGAGAGACGCGAATACGAACCCACGTGTCGCGCGGAACTCCGCGGGAGCGAAAAACAGTGGAACCGCCGCATTGATGAGCGTGGCGAAGAGAATTCCAGCCGTTAACCAAACGAGGAGCCGGCTGCTGCTTGGCGGCCGTGAGGCAGAGTTCGTAGTGCTGCGATCCTATAGTGCCTGACGCTCCCTTGCAATAGGCAGATGTCGATAGAGCTCGCCCACCAGAACGATGACAACTGCAAGTGTTCCAAATAACCAGTCGGGAGCCGCGTAGAAGAGCCGCACGACGGTGATTACCGTCAACAGAACACCGCATGCGCACCAGAGTTGGCGCCAGCAGCCATCCCAAAGTAGACGTGCGATCAAATAGCCATTACAGATCACAGAGAGCCCAACGCCGATCTGGTCTACTACCATCAGCCCTAGGGTCGCTCGCGTTGGCCGATGACGCAACATCGATGTTAAGACCGGTGGCGATACAGAGCGCCAGCTGGCCTAGAAGGCGCGGCTTCATATTGTGGACGCGACGACACCGTCGTTTGAGTCCCCAAGTTGGGTCCCCATGCGAAGGCACGGAACGCACTGCAGAACTCAGATCAGAGCGGTTGGGCTTTTCGGCTTCCGACCACCGGTCGCACGTTGGGGTCGTCGGTCATGATTTCCTCATGCCCCAGCACTCCGAGAACTCGCAGGGCGCATATAGCTCCGCGAGTAAACCTCCGGTTAGTCACTCGCTGGATTCACATCGCCGCGCCGGCGGCCCGTTCGTCTCGATGGTTGGTTGACAAACTCATGATCGAGCTTAACTCGGCACCGCGATGGGTCAGCGTGCTGCTGAGGTGAACTCCATGGCCGCTGCCTCTCGGTACGAATCGGCCAGCTTCGACGAATGCCCAACAAACTCAAGCCGGCCCTTGCTCTGCCGCTCCGTCCAGTATTCCCCATCGAGGCGCTGTGGAGGACGGCCGTAGATTTCTAACATCACCGCGCCAAGATGCGGACGGCTTGTCTCGCGACGATCGATCGTTGGCGTGTTCTGGTAGATAGCAGACAGAACAAATCTCCCATTGCTTCGCTTCTGGACCTGGCCCACTAGTTGATCGGAGGACGACTCGTCCGTCATCATCCGCATCTTCGACTCAGTTAGTGATTGCTCGACGGCGATGTAGACCGGCTTCCTGGGCGACTGCACACCGGTGTTCGGATCAATCCACATAGATTCGAGCTCGCCCCTCCAGGTTCCTCTCACGACTGGCGTCTGCACGATGTAAGGGTGCAGCAACCTAACGCGCCAGCCCCAACGCTCAAACACTCCGGCGAGGATCAGCAATATAGGCACGACATCGGCAATGGTCGAGAGCTGGTGGATGTCCCTGCCCACTGCTCCGACCACGACGAGGGTCAGCCAAATGACTCCGACCACCGACATGACCGCCCAATTGCGCAACTCACCGGCCATCAGTCGCTAAATCCAACGTACTGCCAGGCTGCAAGCAGAAAGGCGTTGCCGGCTTCACGAGTCCAGGGCTGTGATGATCGGAACAGATACTTCAGCTCATTCACCTCACCCCACTCGCTGCAGGTCGCCTGCACCTTGGTCGCGTGGTACAGCTCGCGAATAACCTCGCGAAGCTCTGCGTAGTACGTCGAGTGCCCGAACGTGGCGCTAGCAACGTTGAACACAAGGCATTCGATGAAATAGGAAGGAATGGGCACGGCGGCTGCGCCCTTCGCCCCTTTCATCTCGTGCCGCAAGTTCTTTAGCACCCTTACCATCGCCTTGAAGCGCTGGCTTTTCGATGTGTAGGTATCGTACATCCAATTATTGTAGGCCCGCGCCAGTTCGATCGCCCAGTCGCGGCTGACAATCTTTCCGAATGCCAAACCGGCGCT